>JACCDV010778289.1_pt1 | contig 14901 bp, 15 predicted proteins | sample 7446131 | NCBI WGS metagenome assembly JACCDV01 (sample SAMN15323448, study PRJNA562643) | freshwater metagenome | isolation source: river surface water | place: USA:Blue River Watershed | collected 2017-08-17 | reverse complement strand
CTTGAGGTAATGGGCTGGATAGAACTGTGGTGGAGATTCAGTTCTACCGGGTGGCGCTTGATCACAAGCAGCAGCTGCGAGCCAGCGAGAGCGATCGACTGCATGACAACGAAATGGGACTTGTATTGATTCTGTATAGAACCTTCTGGCTAAGGGTTCATAACCAGAGTATTCAGTTTGATTAGCTAGACCAATGATTCTGGCATTCGGTGATTTGCTGGCCAAATAAGCGACGAATGCAGATTTGATGAGACCTTGGGTTTCAATGATCAGGTCGTATGGGGTTTGCTGGAGTTCTGTTTTAAACGTAACGAATTCTTGAATAGACCGAATAAACTCTCCCTTTTTGAGAGATTTCTTCCAACGTCTAAATCCGAGTGGTATAACTCGATCAATACCTTTGAAGTCTTGAGTCGTCTTCAGTGGTTCTAATAGTGAAACATAGCCCTCTTCGACCACCCAATCGATTTGGGCAAACGGGTATTGCTTGCGTAAATCCCAGACAATAGGCAGGTTGTGTAAGACATCGCCCAAGGAGGAGAGTTTGACCAAGAGGATCTTCATATGCATGCATTTTCGCTTAAAAATAGGTCTTAGCTAAGAAAAAAACTAAAATAAGGATCTATGAAAACCTTAATCTAGCAAAATGCTATTTAACTCTTACGAATTCGTTTTTGCGTTTTTGCCGATTGTTTTGTTGGCTTTTTTCTTAATTGGACGTCAGAACCAATCTTTAGCAGCCAGCTTTTTAGGACTTGCATCACTATTCTTCTATGCTTGGTTCAGCATTAATGCATTACCCATCTTATTAGTCTCTATCGTTTTCAATTACTTCCTTGGTCTCAAAATTAGCCAGACCAAATCAAAAGTTTTGATCCAAGGTGCAATTCTAGCGAACCTACTTTTACTAGGTTTCTTCAAATACTTTAATTTCTTCTACTCCAGCATTGCTTTAGGTCTGGGAATCGATACCAGTTCAGCATACCCCATTCTTGAAATTGCGTTGCCCATCGGTATCTCTTTCTTTACCTTCACGCAAATTGCCTTTTTAGTCGATTGCTATCAAGGAAAAGTCAGAGAAACCAATCCGGTTCACTACTTATTATTCGTAACATACTTCCCGCATTTAATCGCAGGACCTGTTCTGCATCATGCCCAAATGATGCCGCAGTTTGCAAAAAAAGAGACTTATCAACTTCAATATGAATCTATTGGACTGGGCACACTTATCTTCGCTATCGGCTTAGCTAAAAAAGTACTACTGGCTAATCCATTAGGTGAATTTGCAGATGGCTTTTACAACCAACTAGATCCAGGGGCGATACCTCCATGGGATCAATCTTGGCTAGCAGCACTTGCCTATACCTTCCAAATTTATTTTGATTTTTCTGGCTATACAGATATGGCTATCGGCATATCTCTGATGTTTGGCATCCAGTTACCGATCAACTTTAATGCCCCCTACAGAGCCACAAGCATCATCGAATTTTGGCGACGCTGGCACATCTCTTTATCAACTTTCCTAAGAGACTATCTCTATATTCCACTGGGTGGAAATCGCCATGGAAAATGGCTGCGTTATCGTAACTTAATGCTCACCATGATCCTGGGTGGCTTATGGCATGGAGCTAGCTGGAACTTTGTCCTTTGGGGATTTCTACACGGCCTACTACTCAGCATGAATCACTTATGGCAATCTCTAGCACCCAAAACCTGGAGCTCACTGAAGGGCTTGCAATATATATCTTGGTTGCTAACATTCACCTGTATCGTTATCACCTTTTTAATTTTTAGAGTAGAAAATAATACTCATCTAACAGTGGCCTTAGAGGGCCTCATTAACTTCACAGACTCCGCAAGCAGTAAATACTGGATAAGCTCACATTTAAAACTCCAAGATTTACTCATCCTATTAGCCATCTCTTTCTTGGTCATTGCTTTTGAAATTCCGACTCACCAACTCAAAGAACGACTTCAACAATGGAATCTAAAGATACCCATGATCAGCATCAATATCAAAATTTTTGCATTAACAACTCTGACATTTGTCACTGTATTGGCGTGCATCAATCGTGTTGGTAGCTATAACCCATTCTTATATTTTCAATTCTGATGAATAAACCTAAAGTCATTCAACGCTATGTAGTATGGGGCTTCATTATTTGGCTTGTAATTTGTCCGCTAGCCTGGTTTGCCTTGCAATTTACTGAATTCACAGGCGATCTAACTCGTATTGGGAAATGGCGTGAAAAAGATTTTGGATGGACGATTCAACAACCAACAATAGCAGACAAAGATCTCATTTCTAGCCCAATAAACGAAGCTGACGTTTTGGTAATTGGAGACAGCTTTTCAGAGCCCTTAGTATGGCAAAGCGTGCTCCTAGAGAATGGCTTCAAGGTAACCACACTGACCTGGTCTCAAATAGGCGACTTATGTGCTGATGTTGGAGAAAAAATTAAGTCATCTGGGTTTAAAGGTAAGCATATCTTTATTCAGTCTGCAGAACGTTTGGTAAATAAACAATTCGCACGCTCAGCCTCATGCGAAAAAACATATCAATGGCCTAAAGATCTCATTTCTAGACAAGCCAAAGCCCCCACTCAAGATGTTCAAATGAGTGAAGCTATTCATCTCAACGGTCAACTCACCGTAGGCATTCAAACCATCTACCATTCACTAGCACTTCGCTTATCCAACGACTACTACCGACTATACAATTGGAAATCTAAGGGAGCCGTGATTCAGCCATTGGAAAATGGTTGTCAGTCCTTTAGTCATACAAAGTGCGAATGGGGGTTATTCTTTTCCGAAGACTATAAACGCCCGTCACTGACAATTGAAAATATCAAGCAAGTCAAAATAATTCAAGAAAGCCTTCGCGCTTATCGTGTAACCTGGCTCATCATTCCTAACAAATCAAGTATTTACCACAGAGTCGTTGATTCCCAATTTTGGTCAGCATTAAGCAAAGAGAAATTGGGGCCTAACCTATGGACGATATTTCATGAGCAAAAAATGATTGTTAGAGATTTATATGCCCCCAATGACACTCATCTATCCACTAATGGCTATAGAATCTTGGGTAAATTAGCACTTGAATCCCTCACAAAATAACACAGAGTCCATGATGTCATTCCAACACTACATTAGCAACCTGATCCAAAGAAAACTTAATAAATTGTTTTACAAGGGCAGCGATGATTACTCACAACTGGGTGAGCAAATGGTAATTATGAATATCTTAGGGCGCATGGATCCTAAAAAGATCAACCCCATCTATATTGATATCGGCGCTTATCATCCATATAAAGGCAGCAACACATACAAGCTTTATCTCAAAAATTGGAAAGGGGTGGTTGTTGACCCCAACCCTAACAAGACCAAACTATTTCCGAAGTTTCGCCCTGCAGATTTAGCCATGACTTATGCCGTTATCCCTGATCACTGGAATATGGACAGTGTGCAAATGGTTGCAAATCATGACTACGATGCTTGCGAATCCATCAACCCCGAGTTGAATACAAATAATCATCTGGATTTATCAAATACCCGTCATCAGTACACAGCTCAAACGATAAAAATTTCTGAAGTATTAAGAATTGCCACCGAAAAATTTGGTCTACCTAGCTTTATGAGTGTCGACATTGAAGGTCTCGAAGGGGAACTATTAACTTCTTGTGACTTTAAAAAATATCCCATTGCTCTGCTATGTATTGAACATTTCTTAAATGAATTCACAGATGGGATCTCGATTTTTAACTATCAACAGTCCCCCTTAATTCAAGCCTTGCAGAAACAAGGTTATGAGCTGGTATCCGTTTGCGGTGTTTCTGTCATACTAGCTCATCGGGACTCATATATCCCGTATGGCTAATTAGAGCAACCACTCGGAATAGCGTTGTATATTTTTTTGCAGAAAAAGAGGGAATGTATGATCAAGTGCTCTTTTTTCATACCGCGCTAAGGGTTTGTGAAAATCTCGGCCTGCACGAATCATCTTTTCAATGTGCTTTGCATTTTTGTATTCAGATGAATTGAACTCTTGATGCGCAGTATTCTCAATTTTTTTGATGATATCTTCCATCTTAAAAATCCAAGTAAAGTGCCATCCCCCATCAGGAATTAATTGAACATTAAAACGTTTAAACCATTCTCTTTTTAGAGAGCGCAACAAGCCATGTGATTTATACGAACGCACACTGGTAGCATTACTCCCAAAAAAATGAATGAAGTGCTTGTAAGTTGTTATTTTGCTGCCACGCCAAATATTAGATTGGGGCCTCAAAATACCCTTTTGATTAACATCTCCAATCCAATAATTATTTAAAAAATAGCTATAGTAGCGCTGATCAAAATCACCCCTCAAAAATTTACTATCGTAAGTGTGGAGCATTTTAGGATTGGGTATTTCATCTAAATCAGAAATTATGATTAAGTCATTGTCACTGGCGTCAAATAATCCATTCGATAGATTATTTCTGATGTAGTTTTCATTTTTCCAAAAATCATTGGGACCACTTGGTCGACTATCCAAACGGAGGTATCTTATCTTTGAAGCATATTTTGAAAATTTTTTAATATCAAACTGGGGCTCTCTAGACAAACCTGTATGGGCATAACTTGCTTCTGAGATGACAAAATAATCAACGTAGTCCCATAAAGTCTCAAATCTGAGCTCAAGCAACATATCTTCGTTAAAATAGCAGAAACAATCAAAAACTTTCACTCATGCCCCTCACAAATAGTATTCAATCTAAAGTTAGCGTTCAGAATACAGTTTCATTCCTAGTTTTTCTAGCAATACTCAGTTTTTTACCATTCAAGACAGTAAGTTCAGCCATATCGATTGGTCTATGCCTATTCGCGATTATCTACTCTCTGATTAAATCTAGGTCTAATTATCTTGATATTAATCAATATGATAGGCTAGTTTTATTAGCATTAAGTGCACCCTTTCTGGCAATTCTCATCAGTCAATCTCTAAGACAAGACTGGATACTAAATGCCTATGATGGCCCCATACGCTTATTTGCATGCTGCGCACTTTATTGGTATCTAACACATCAATCTACTCAGATTAGTCAATCAATTCCAAGAGCTGCGGGACTCGCGATTACTCTTGTGGTCTTAACTCTGATTTTATTCCCCCAATCTAGAGATGGTGTGGCTATCAATTTAGAAAACGTACTGGCCGGGACTAGAGTGACACTTTCACACATTGATGCCATTGTTTTTGGTAACTCTGTAGCAATCTTGTCTAACCTCTGTTTAGCTGGACTATTACTCAATAGGAAATCTATTTCCCTCAAAAATAGCTGGTTACTTTATCTCGGTCTACTTTTTGGGGTTAGCTTAGTCATCCTGTCGCAATCCAGATCAAGTTGGTTAATATTTTTAGTCGGCCTCGGCGTTTCATTTGCAATCTCAGCCAAAAATTTTTCTGTTAGATCAATCTTGCTTTATCTCTTAGGCCTAGTGCTTAGCTTATATCTGATCTACCAGCTGATTCCCATCGTCGAATCTAGAGTTGATATTGCAATTCAAGAAGTTCAACAATGGGTAACTAGCACTAATAAAGAAACATCCTCCGGAACTCGATTATCTATGTGGGGAATGAGCTTTGAGTTATTTTTACAAGCTCCGTTTATGGGTTATGGCGACAAAAACTTTGCGCCCGAATTCATGCAAAACCAATATCTCATTAATAAATACAGCTTTGCTGCAGTAGATACAATTTATTGTTGCGGTCCTCATAATGAGTTTTTTGCTAACCTGGTCAGATCTGGTGTCTGGGGCGGACTGGCTTATCTATTCATCTACGGTATACCGGCATACCTTTTTATTCTGCAAATCAAGAACAATAAAAAACCATCATTGAGCAGTAGCATCGGTATAGTATTTATTGCTAGTTTTTTTGTTGGTAGTATTTTTGGAGAACTACTATCACTCAAATTTATTTATTCATTTTTTGGCCTTATCCTGACGATTCTCTTAGTGGAAAACAAGCATGAACAAAGATAAGTATTCAATGACTTTTGCCTGCTATAACTCGGTGGCTTACACCAAACTCTGTATTGAGAGCATGGTAAAACATGGTACCCCATTAGACCGTTTAGTCGTAGTGGACAACGGTAGCCAAGATGAAACTCGAACCTACTTACAAAGTCTTCCACTAGGCGCAACTATTTTTAATAAAGCTAATTTAGGTTGCGGGGTTGCTTGGAATCAGGGCGCCCTTCATTTTCAATCTGAGTGGACGATTATCATGAACAATGATGTTTTAGTGTCACCTTATTGGATTGAAAACCTCATAGCAACTGCGGAATCTATTGGCGTAAAAATTATCAGCCCGGCTCTCATTGAGGGCGCTTTAGACTACGATTTTGATCAGTTTGAACTAATGGCTCAGCAGAAAATGGCTAAGGTTCATCGCTTGGGCGGTAAACACGCTGTATGTCTAGCTGTACATCGCTCAGTCTGGCAGGAGATTGGTTACTTTACTCCAGTACCCAAATTACTCGGCTATGAAGACACTCTTTTCTTTAATGAAGCTCATAAAGCTAATATCAAAACAGCTATGACAGGAGCGTCCTGGTTACATCACTATGGTTCTATCACTCAAACTGCAATGAAACAAGAGCGAGGCTTATCCCAAAAAGATAATTTAGGCTACCGCTATAACTATAGATTACTGAATCAATCTTGGCTAAGAAGGAAACTCAATAAGGCCGCCAGAAAAAAACAAGAAAGAATTTGGCGTGAAAATGAACTATCTAGTTATCAAATGACTATTCATGGAATCAGAGAAAACTCAGCTTTCAGATGGCTCTAACCTACCTTTAGTTAGCATAGTTGCAGTCTGCTACAACCACGGGCCATATGTTGAAGAGGCTATCAATAGCTTACTGTCTCAAAACTACCCGCGCCTTGAAATTATTATTTCAGATGATTGCTCTACAGATCTATCCGCCTCAATCATTCGATCTGTCATAGAAAAATATAATGGTCCACACCAAATTGTTCTCAATGTTAACGAGAAAAATTATGGGATTGGTGGCAATGTTGCAAAGGCTCAAGCTCTCGCCAAAGGCGAACTTATCGTTTCCTCTGATTGTGATGATATCTCGGTGAGCAATCGAGTGAGTGCACTAGTCAAAGCTTGGCTAGACCAAAATAAAAAACCTCTTCTAATTACCTCTGATGCATTTGATACCCTTGAATCTGGATCTGTACTAGATATCAAGCACTGTGATGATCTACAAAATATCACTTCACTTGCAGATTGGCAAAAAAGAAAACCATTATTTTTCGGATGTACTAATATGTACTCTAGACAGCTCATAGACCACTTCCCCCCCATAAAAGATGGTTGTGGAGCAACAGATCAAATTATGCTACTGCGCGCACTACTAATGGGCACGGCCTATTCATTGCATACGCCATTGGTCTATCATCGACGCGGGGGTATTACAGGCAACAAACCAAAATCCCTAGAAGAAAAAATTAAGCGATGGCTAAAAGACACCCCTAAGGCGATTGCAGATATGGAGCAACAAATTACTGACTCCGGCGTATGTGGCAAAGGCACCGTCCTTGAGAAACACTACCAAGGTAAATTATCTGAAGCTAGGCTAATGCAATCTATCTTTGAGCCACAAAACAGGGATAGGCAATTCATAAAAATAATACAGGCCAAACACGTACCCCTATTTAAAAAAATTAGATACCTAGGATATGTTTACCTGCCTAAATTTTTGAGTCGTATATATCAACTTAAGGCCTAGATTGTGTTTGCATAAACGCGTCCGCTAATTCAAGCAAATTGCTACTTCTGCTTCCAATTGCTTTTGCAGGCACGCCAGCATAGATAGTAAAGGGCGTCAGTAGGCTTTTCTTAACTAGAGAAAAGGCTCCTATTGCACATCCCTCAGAGACAGTAACCCCTGGTAGTACTACAGAATTACTACCAACAATGACGTGCTTCTGCAAAATTACTGTATCGACGAGTACCTTTTTAAATACATCAGGAATCATGGGGTTTGTCATACCCTCACCAGAATAATCATCATTATTTGAGTAAATACTAACCCTCGATGAAATATTAACAAAGTCATGCAAATCAATATGGCCAGCACCAATCAGAGAGCTATAAACTCCAATATGAATATAGGACCCTATATGTATACCGCCCTCACCAGCCGAAATAACAACAAAATCGTCAATGCGAACGTTATCACCAATACAAATTTTTTGAGGGTTGTAAATGGATACCTTGTTAGAAATCTTGACATTCTTACCCAGTTTTTGAAATGGTATTTGGCTAAGTTCCTCTTCGCTAAAGTAAGCCATTAGAACTCTCCTTTCACCACCCGCATAATGAAATCTTGATCCTCACGACTTAACCCGGGATAAATTGGCAAACATAAAATCTGCTTAGCTATTCGCTGGGCATTGGGTAGATTATCCGCTCTTGCACTGAATAAATGCTGATACATCGGAAAGTCAGTAATTAAAGGATAAAAATAACGCCTAGCGTAGATATCATAATCGCGTAAACGATGATAAAGCTGATCACGCGTTAGGTGATAACTGTCTTCTATCAAAACTGGGAAGTACGAATAATTAGCTTTAATCTGATGCGATAAATCCATACAACTAATACCGTCAATCTTAGCAAGGTGCCCCCTGTAGTATTGGTCTATTGCACGGCGAGCTTCTATTGCCTGATCTACAGACTCTAACTGCAACAAACCTATTGCTGCATTGAGCTCGCTCATCTTGCCATTAATTCCCGATGTCACAACTGTGACCTCATCAACAAAGCCAAAGTTTTTTAACTGGTCTATTTTTGTTTTCATTTGAGGATTTGGACTAACAATTGCTCCCCCTTCAAAGGTATTAAATACCTTAGTTGCATGAAAACTTAGCACTGATAAATCACCATGATTTAGCAAACTACCACAATGGCACTCGACCCCGAAGGCATGTGCTGCATCATAGATAACCTTTAAGTCATATTTTTTTGCAATTTGATCTATAGCCTCAACGTCACATGGCACACCATAACAATGCACTGCCAAAATAGCACTCACCTCAGGGGTAATAGCCTGTTCAATTTTCGCAGGATCAATATTAAAAGTTTTTGGATCTATATCAACAAAAATAGGCTCAATAGAATTCCAAAGAAGGGAGTGCGATGTTGCCACAAATGAGTAAGGTGTTGTGATCACCTTACCTTTGATACCGAGAGCCTGAAGTGCCACAATCAGAGCAATAGTTCCATTACAAAACAAAGATACTTCAGGCACTTTCAAGTAGTCTTTAAGTGCCGACTCCAAACTTTTATGAAATTCACCGCCATTTGTCAACACTCTGCTAGACCATATTTTTTCTAGCATGGGTCGCAACAAGTCTAATTCAGGTAGAGTGGGACGCGTGACATATATGGGCGATTGATTATTCATTGACGTTAAAACCCTTCAATATTTTTTAGAGTCAGGCCATTTTGATCTTTAGTTGTGATTGTGTAATCACAATCTAAACGGGGCCACTGAATATTCAAATCAGGATCAGACCATATCAGTGTTCGCTCAGAGGCCGGATGATAATAATTAGTCGTTTTATAAAGAACCAGCGCTTCATGAGTTAAAGTTAAAAATCCATGCGCGAAGCCTTCTGGAATCCATAGCTGCCTGTTATTATCTGCACTTAACTCACGGCTAACCCAGTGACCATAAGTCGCGGACTGCTTTCTCAGATCTACCGCAACATCATAAATACTGCCAGACAAAACACGAATTAACTTTCCCTGCGTCTGACAAAGTTGAAAGTGCAAACCACGCAATACGCCTTTTTTAGATTTTGACTGATTATCTTGAACAAAAGTATATTTTCTACCAACAACGGTCTCAAAATCGGACTGGTTGAACGACTCAAAAAAATACCCTCTTTCATCAGCGTATATTGTGGGCTCAATGACTAGTACGTCAGGTATCTCTGTGGCTGTTGCTTTGATCGGCATTGGCTAATTCGCTAAATGAGTTGATCTGACACCATCTTAACCAAATACTGGCCGTAAGAATTTTTTTTCAGATTTGCTGACAAACTTAACACTTGCTCAGCACTAATCCAATGTTGACGGTATGCAATTTCTTCAGGGCAAGCCACCTGCAAACCCTGTCTCTTCTGTAATGTGGCTATAAAACTGGCTGCCTCAAGTAAGCTATCGTGGGTCCCTGTATCTAGCCATGCATAACCACGTCCCATAATTTCAACATTCAGCTGCTGTCTTTCTAAATAGAATTTGTTGACATCTGTAATTTCAAGCTCACCTCGAGCTGAAGGCTGAATGGCTGCAGCGATATCACATACCTGTGCATCATAAAAATATAGACCTGTAACGGCATAATTGCTCTTAGGCTTAAGCGGCTTTTCCTCAATACTAACAGCCTGCTGCTTTTCATCAAACTCTACAACACCGTATCGCTCTGGATCTTGAACATGATAAGCAAAGACACTAGCGCCATCAGATCTGTTGTTTGCGCTGTTGAGTTGCTTAACTAAATCATGCCCATAAAAAATATTATCTCCAAGTACTAATGCACTCGCTTGATTATTTATAAATTGTTTTCCGATAATAAAAGCTTGAGCAAGGCCATCGGGACTTGGCTGAACCGCATATTGCAGATTGATTCCCCATTGGCTACCGTCTCCTAGAAGCTCAGAGAACCTAGGAGTATCTTGTGGTGTAGAAATAATCAATATATCCCTAATACCCGATAGCATCAGGGTGCTAAGAGGATAGTAAATCATTGGTTTATCGTAGACGGGCATCAGCTGCTTAGAAACTGCTTGAGTTACTGGATAGAGCCTCGTACCAGAACCGCCTGCCAAAATTATTCCCTTGCGTTTTATCATGATTTACCTATGACACATATTTGTCTGCGATGATTGCCAAATACTTTTCTACATCCTTTTGCCAATGACCTATCTGCAAGCTGGCAGACTGACTATTGAGATACTTTACCAATTTTTCATTCCTCAACCTAGAGTTATAGGGCCTAACTGCAACGCTAGCATAATCTGAAGCTGGAATTGGATAGATTACAGATGAGTCCAATAGCGAGGTCATGGCTTGTTCTTTTGAAGATTCAACTATAAATGACGCTAAACCATGCCAAGAGGTAGAACCATGAGGCACCGCATGATAAATCCCCGATGCTAACTTTTTGGACTGTAGTTTTATGCATAATAATTCTGCTGTGATCTTAGCCAGTAAGTCAGCAGAAGTCGGGGCCCCGATTTGATCAGCGATAATATTTAGACCCTCTCTCTCGCGAGCCAAACGCAATACAGTCTTTAAAAAATTGTCTCCATCACCATACACCCAAGACGTTCTCAAAATAATATATACAGACTTTTGATCTTTACTGAGGTCATCGCCTGATAGGTGCTCATATTCCTGAGTAATATTGATCTCACCTTGCAGCTTTGATTTGCCGTATACATTTAGACAGGTATGAATATCAACCGGGTCGTCTTCAGCATAGGGGTCTGATTGAGAATCACCAAATACATAATCTGTTGAGTAATGAATGAAAACTGATGATGGGGACCGAGATAAGTATCTAGCCATTAATTTTGGAGCATCAGCATTGATACTATTGGCTAAATCGATTTCCACCTCAGCGCGATCCACTGCCGTATAGGCAGCAGCATTAATAATACAGTTGGGTTGATAGTACTCCAGTACTTGCTGTAGCTGATCTAGATTCGATAAATCACAGTCATCTCTAGCTAAAAATACAATATCACCCCTATCTTTCCACATCTCATGCAGAGCTTGACCAATCTGACCATTTTTTCCAAAAACAAGCGTTTTCATAAATCTGTCAGTGATGTGAAATAGAAATTATCAAGTTGCTATTTGATCAGGATGCTTGATATTGTTTATTGAGCCATTCGCGATAGGCACCTGTTTTTACTCCCTGAACCCAATCCTGATGATTAAGGTACCACTCAATCGTTTTTCGGATACCGCTTTCAAATGTTTCAAGAGGTTTCCAACCCAATTCTTTTTCAATTTTGCTTGCATCAATCGCATATCGACGATCATGTCCAGGGCGATCTTGTACAAATACTATTTGATCAGCATAACTTCCTGTAACCTTCGGTCTTAAGGAATCAAGAATCGTGCAAATTTGCTTTACCACATCAAGGTTAGTTTTTTCATTCCAACCACCAATGTTATAGGTCTCACCAAGACGCCCGGATTCTAATACGCGCCGAATAGCGGCACAATGATCTTTAACATATAACCAATCTCTTATCTGTTGGCCATCACCATATATAGGCAAGCTCTTACCCTCCAGAGCATTCGAAATAATCAAGGGAATTAATTTTTCCGGAAAATGGTAAGGGCCATAATTATTGGAGCAATTCGTTGTTAACACCGGTAAACCATAAGTATGATGCCATGCACGTACCAAGTGATCAGATGCTGCTTTTGATGCTGAATAGGGGCTATTAGGTTCGTATCGTTTTGTCTCAGCAAATGCAGGATCGTTAACACTTAAGGTGCCATATACCTCATCCGTTGAGACATGTAGAAAACGGAATTTTTCTTTGTCACCAGATGCTAGATCTGACCAGTAAGCTCTTACAGCCTCTAATAATCGATAGGTCCCAACAATATTTGTCTGAATAAAATCCTCAGGCCCTAGAATAGATCGATCGACATGGGATTCTGCTGCAAAATTAATGACCGCCTTGATCTGATATTTTTTTAGTAAAGCAGATACAAGCTCTCTGTCAGCGATATCGCCCTGGATAAACACGTGACGCGGATCATCGCTCAGGGATTCTAAAGTTTGTTGATTGCCGGCATAAGTGAGCTTATCAAGATTTACGATACCAGGTTTGCTTGGATCAGCTAGCCAATCCAAAACAAAATTACCCCCTATAAAACCTGCCCCACCAGTAACTAAAATCATATGTTTTATCTCAATTTAAGTGACTTATTTTCTCACACTCGCATAGTAAAAAAGCGATCCTCTAGACCCCTAGAGGATCTGCTAAGTTGCACTAATTGTTAAAGAACGATGCGTTTTTAACGTGAAAAACACATACCCAAATAATGACTAAGTCTCTGATTGCTCATCAGTTTTTAGTATTTCGTTTCCGTCAAGATCATTCAAAATGACAACTTGCGACGATAGCTTTATACGATCCAAGAACGCCAAATGCTCATCTTGGCTTTTCCTGACTTTGACATAGCTATCCAATAGCGACTGATAAGTTTTTCGCTCGCGAATGAGCAGATCATCTTGTTGGTCACTTTGTCTCAATTCCATTTTTGAACAAAGAACCAACCTCCAGAATGAATGAAGTGATCGATCTACCATCACGACAGAATCTTAACTATATTGGTCAAAAAAATATCTAGAAGAAGTTAAAACCCAATACACTTCCTGGCAGCTAACGCCACGATAGATGCTCAGACATAGAGCTATACAATGCGCAAAGTTGGCATTTGGGATCAACAAATCTGATGAAGCTTTAATATCCAGTAGCGATAACAGGCAAACAATATATAAAAATTCCTACAACAGACATTTCAACCCAGGTTTAAATAATTTAAAAATTAGTCAACGCCAGAAACTAAAAATGCGCATCCAAGTTATTGAATACGCATTTAAAATTTCTATCTAACTGTACTACGAAAATAACCTAACTATAAACTGCTTAAAGAAAGTGCTATAGCCCTATGCCCCATAAATATTGCCTGATGAGAATTCTCCATAGCACAAAGAATGAATAGAGAATCAGTAACTTAGATCAAACTTGTAGAGTATGAGCGTATTAGCAAGGTCACACTAAAAGGGTGGTGCACGCAGCGAAACTTTCCTTTATGCATCAAACTGTGCGGTCACTTAAGCTATCGAACTGCAGATATTTAGGCATTTGAGGAAGTCGCATTGCGCGGATTAACCAGGATTGATAGTAGAGTTGAGCAGACTGAAACCGCTGTAAAGTTTTGTATTAGCAACCTATTTACTAATAAAACCACACAGCCCCTTTATGGCCAAAATAGGAGCTTTAATGTATAAATCATGAGGGTGCAAGCAGTCATAACTCGGATTCAAGTGTACGATTTATTTGGCTAAACCTAACGTCTGCGCCTCGGATTCCTGCTCTAAATAAACCCAATCAACTATTGCGTCGCTAGGTATATAGCCAGTCACGAGCTGCTGCATCATCATGCGAACAACACCAACATCATTCACATTAAGCGCCATCTCCAGCGAATTCAACTTGCCCTCTAGTTCTGTCCATGGAATGAATTCCTCGTGGGCCTTCATAATTCGTGAATGAGTGGTAGAACTGGAGTTATCGCCGATTAATAGTTCTTCATAGAGCTTTTCACCGGGTCTCAGCCCTGTGATTTCGATCTCGATATCACCGTCAGGGTTTTGTTCATCCTTAACTGTCAGACCTGAGAGCTCTATCATGCGGCGGGCCAAGTCTAAGATTTTAACAGGCTGCCCCATGTCAAGCACAAACACATCTCCACCTCTTTCCATTGCTGCGGCCTGGATCACTAATTGGGAGGCTTCGGAGATGGTCATGAAGTAACGGGTAATCTCTGAGTGGGTTAACGTGATTGGTCCACCGTCACGGAGCTGCTTACGAAACTTGGGCACGACCGAACCCGACGAACCCAGTACATTACCAAAACGAACCATGCTGAATTTGGTACCAAAGTTCATGGCAGCCAGTGCTTGTAGCGTCATTTCTGCGAGTCGCTTACTAGCACCCATGATGTTAGTTGGTCGGACCGCCTTGTCGGTACTAATCAGAACAAAATTGGAGACGCCATTCTCGGCAGCTGCTTTTGCT
>JACCDV010398333.1_pt1 | contig 14901 bp, 15 predicted proteins | sample 7446131 | NCBI WGS metagenome assembly JACCDV01 (sample SAMN15323448, study PRJNA562643) | freshwater metagenome | isolation source: river surface water | place: USA:Blue River Watershed | collected 2017-08-17 | reverse complement strand
GTGCGGCCGGGCCTCTTGTGCCTATGATGCGACTCCAGCAATGGAAACGGCGGGGTAGCCAAGTGGTAAGGCCGGGCTCTGCAAAAGCCCCATGCGACGGTTCGATTCCGTCCCCCGCCTCCATTCCCTAGAGCTTGATAAACACAGGCTCTGGAGGGAGCGGACACCAAAACGGACACCAGAATGGACACCACGTGTTCATTTTTGGTGCTAGGTACCAGGTACAAGCGACGACTCGCCCACTACTCGGTAACTTCCCGGGAATCGGCTCGTTCAACATCGCGATTGCGACAATCGCATGAAAAAACGCTACCGACTCATCCGCCGGGGAACCCGTGGGGGAACCTACTACTGCGTCGACTCGCAAACCGGCTCCAGAACCAGCCTCGGCAAGATCTCCGCCGATGAGGCTGAACAGATTGTTCAGCACAAGAACATCGCCCAGAGGCAACCGATGCTGAATCTGCAGATTGCCAAAGCCTATCTGGCCGGCACCGATTCAGGAGTCACCACGCGCACTTGGGGCAGCGCTCTCCAGACGCTCGTTGAGATGAAAACTGGGGCCAACCTCAAGCGGTGGACCACCTTTTCCAAGGACAAGGCGATCAAGCCGCTCCTGCCCAGAGTGCTCGTTGAAACCCAGGCCGAGGAATTCCTCAGTTGCATCAAGCACGGGACGGTTTCCACCAACATCTTCCTGCGGCGACTCCACAACTTCTGCCTCGATATGGGCTGGATCGCTTGGCCGATCATGCCCAAGCGCCAATGGCCGGTCATCCGCTTCAAGGATAAGCGCGGCATCACCCTTGAGGAGCACACCCGGATCGTCGAACGGGAGAAAAACCCCGAGCGCAAGGCATTCTACAAAATGGCCTGGCATCTCGGGGCTTCACAATCCGACCTGGCCAACCTCAAGGCGGAAGACATCGACTGGGATAACCACGTCATCACCTTCTTCCGCATCAAGACCAAGTGGCGCAGTGTGCAGCCGACCCAGATCCGCTTCGGCAAGGAAGTCGAAGCCATCTTAAAAGAGCTGCCCAAGGAGGGGCTCCTCTTCCCCTACCTCGCCAAGGTCCGTGCGGGAGACCGGGCTACCGAGTTCAAGCAGCGCTGCGACGGCCTCGGCATCAAAGGGATCTCCCTACACTCCTACCGCTACGCCTGGGCCGAGCGAGCACAGGTTGCCGGATACCCCGAGCGCTTCGCCCAAAAGGCGCTCGGCCATAACAGCAAGGCCGTCCACCGGGCCTATGCCCGCAGGGCTGAGGTTACACTCCCTCCCCTCGAGGAGTATGAAGCCAAGATCATCCCCTTCAGCCCTCAATCCTCTAAAAACGAATCCGCAGCAGGATGAAGAGACCCTATTGCCCGGACTCGTCCCCATCAGCTCCTACGGTGGGTTTGAGTGAGTCGGTGCCCTTTTATCAACAGATTGACGGATACAAAACTCGTCCGTTTCGTCTGTTTTGTTTATTGCGTTTGTTTCGTTTGTGTGAAAACTCTTTTTCTATGAGCAGAAATACAAAATCCCTTCGCGCCCCCGCCTCCCGCCTGACTCCTGAGGATATTGATTTGGCAACTCAATCCCGAAACGTCTTTTCCCGTCATACTGATCGCTCCGGGACAATGAAATTTGTCTTCCAAGAACGGAAGGGCTCCGAAGCAGTTGTTATCCCTAAAACAGCCGCCCGCCTTTTTCACACGATCCTGGTTCATCTTTCCGAAGGAGAAATGGTCTCCGTGACGACCCACCACCGTGAGATTTCTTCCCAACAAGGTGCGGATCTTCTCAATGTCTCGCGTCCATACTTCGTTAAACTTCTTGATACCGGGAAGATTCCACATCGAAAGGTGGGCTCTCACAGACGAGTTTATGCCAAGGATGTTCTTCGCTACAAAAAATCACTTGAAGCCGCACGAGTCCGATCCCTGAACGAACTCACGAAGCAGGCTCAAGAACTGGGTATGGGGTACTAGTGGTGAGCAAGATTGTTGCAGTCTACGACGCTTGTGTCCTGTATCCCGCTCCTTTGCGGGATCTCCTGATGCGCCTTGCCACTAAAGATTTAATTCAAGCGAAGTGGACGGATATGATTCACGAAGAGTGGATCAGGAATGTTCTTTCAAATCGTCCAGACCTCAAAAGATCGCAGTTAGAGCGTACCCGTAAGCTCATGAACGAGCACACGAGGGATAGTTTGGTTAAGGGCTTCGAGCGCCTCATCCCCACCTTGAATCTTCCAGACCAGGACGATTGTCATGTTTTGGCAGCCGCCATCCAGTCAGGAGCCACGACCATCGTGACCTTCAATCTGCAAGATTTCCCTGATCGAATTCTCAAAACGAAGGGAATCAAAGCTCAGCATCCTGACAATTTTATCCTCCGACTGTTGGACATCGATGCCCAAGCGGTCTGTGAAGCAGCAATGGAACACAGGGCTTCCTTGAAAAATCCCCCAGTTTCTCTCCCCACATTTCTTGATACCCTCAAGAAACAGGGCATTCCCAAGACGGTTGCCCGCCTGGAAAGCTTGATGCATTAGGTTTTTTCGGGATCGACTCCCTCCGCATCTGCGCTGCGTTTACGGGAGTTTTTGTCCCTCCAGTACTTAGTGAGCACCCGGGTGGCCTGGGCAAGCCACTCCCGGTCTTGCCCAGCCGCCAGCACATCCACCAAAGCAAAATACTTCGGGGCATTGGGAGCTGGCTTCCCCAGTGGGATCAATAGTCGGGCAATCACCAGAACCGGGATGTCGTGTTCCTGGAATCCCAGCACACCAGCCACCTCGCTAGAATGGAGACGGGCCGGAAGTCGACGTGTGTTGAGCAGGGAGGCTGCATCCTCAAGCGCGATCGGTTTTTTGGTTCCAAACATGAAAGCGATCGTGCCCCCTCCCCTCCCCTTTCAGTGCTCCCAAGCGGGAGCCACTTTGGCGCAGAGCAGACCTAGATTTGACATTCAGAAGCCATCTCCATCTCTTTTAGAAATTACATTTCCTAGACATTTATTAACGTCTGCATAGGTTTTGTAATCATGCCCCTCGCTCTTCCCAAGGCATTTCAGAAAAACCCCATTCAACGGATGAGGGATCTGGAATCCCTTGGTCTGTCTCGACCGCGAGTGCGTTCTCTCGTCGATCAAGGAATCCTCGAAAAGGTTTCACGGGGTCTCTACATCCTCCGATCCGCAGACGTGAGTGAGAACCGCACCCTGGCCGAGGTCGGAAAAAAAGTCCCTCATGGCGTAATCTGCCTCCTCTCAGCACTCAGGTTCCATAACCTGACTACCCAGGCCCCTCATCAGGTCTGGGTCGCCCTAGAGAGATCTGCATGGGCGCCCAAAGTAGGGCATCTCTACCTCAAGATCGTGAGATACTCAGGAAAAGCGCTGCATGAAGGGCATCAAAAGCACATCATTGAAGGGGTTCCAGTCCTGATCACCTCTCCAGCCAAGACCGTCACCGACTGCTTTAAGTACCGAAACAAGATAGGTCTTGATGTCCCTCTGGAAGCCCTAAGAGAAGTTTGCCGTAAGCGCCTTTGCTCCATCGACGAACTCATGCACTTTGCCCGTATCTGCCGCGTCGCAAACGTGATGAAACCCTACCTGGAGAGCGTGGCATGAGTCCAAAAGCCCATCAACCAACAATCTATAGGCCTCGGCACGTCATCAACTGTAGAGCGTCATCCAGGAAGACTCCGTTTGTACAACAGTCTTTACAGTCTTGCCTTGCCCTGGCAGCAGGGCTAGGTATTGCCTTGAATCAGGTTTGAACTTTTTTTAACAGGACCCAACCCACATGAGTAAGTCTGTTCATCCCTTCCATCTATATCGATATCAGATTTTACCGATATCTCGTGAAATTCAGCAGGACTTCATCGAAGGTATCAGTGATATTAACGACCTGCTTGAGAAGAAAAATGAGATTTTTTGGAATTCCTTGTCTCATGTTCATAAATTTGAATCGCGAACAGAACTAAGCCAAAAAAGGATTTATTTTGAAGATAGCTTTGCCTTATTTAAAATTGCAGCTAATCGATCACTAAACCGCGAAACTAAAGATTTTAAAGAAGAAGAGCTAGATAACTGGCCTTCAATATATGCCGCAGTTTGGAATCAACCAGATAAGCAAATAATTGCTGTCGAAAAGCGAATTGCAGCTTTTCAACATTCAGAAACCGTAGTTCGCATGATAATTGATGCTGTTAATTTTAGATTGAGCAAGCACCTGCTTCGTGCGCACTGGGAACCTCAATTTGAAAAGACTGTATTTTGGGATTTAGTTAAACAGCACAAAGATAAGATTCATGAAATCTGCTTTGAATTGGTGACGCCAAATATGGCTAACATTTCAAATGTTCTAGATGAGGGTTTGAAAAACTTTGCTAAAAGTACCAACACAGCAACTACATCATTAAAAATCGAATCTGATACAGCTTCATCACTCTCGATAAAGCAGGACGATCCCGCTATAAACTCTCTGGTTGACTATGCATCAGAAGGCGGAGGGGATATTTCAATTCGTCTGCACGGTTTTAAAAAGAAGATTCATACCTCCAAAACAGTTAAAGAAATTGATATCAGCGAAGTTTCTCTTACTGGTGATGCCAAATACATAGTTGATTCTATAAAGCAGATATTGTCACAATGAACGGCTGCATTAAAACTGCTTTTATTTCCCTTGGGGCTGGATTTTTTCTATCCTCCCTCCAAGACTTATTAGCAACCACTTTTCTGAGTGATTTTCTGCGTTCAAACCTTATTTCATTACTAATTGCTCTATTAGCTATTAATTCGGCAACTTTAGGTGTTGTTTTAACAAAAATTAGAGAACTTGTAGATAAGCATGGTGGCATTGAGAACTTTCGAAAAACTCGAGATGAGATGATACTTTCTATACGAGAGCAGATCAGTCTAATTGCAATAGGAACTCTTCTTTTAATGATTGATAAATCAGCTTTTATATTAAAAACACCTCAATTAAATTCAGTTTTAAAAGTTTCGCTGTCAGCGATATTTATATATTCAGTTATTGTATTGTACGATACTGCTAAATGCATATTTTGCATCTTGGATTTTAATCCGCCGAAGGATCAGGGGTAGCAATAACTTCCCTCTTTTTCATAGGTGTGTTGTTGAGAAATAACAAGCCCCTGCCCGCTTCCGGACAGGGGCACTTGCAACCCTTCTACCCTAGTTTGACACCGGTATTCCGGATCAGGTTCTTAGCCTGTCGGATGATCAACTGCTCTTGGCGCTCAGGTTTCATGACAGGACTCAGCATCGAGCGGATTGCCTTCAGCACCTCCGCCTGTTCGGGCTTTTCAAGCCAGGCCTTTACCTTGCTGGTGTAGCCCTCCCTCTGCTGCTGGTCCTGCATCTTCCTGAGCAGGAACTTCCTCTCCAACAGCTCCCTTGGAAGCTGCTTCACGAAATCCACCAATCCTGGCTCCGATTTCATGAATGCCTCTAGCCGGGTGTTGATCTCTGGGTTGATTTTGAACTGCTTGGCCAGTTCCTCTTTCTGTTTCGGTGATGTGATAGCCATTGGTATCTATTTTTGGCGTACGGCGTTTGGGTTCCCGCAGCAGTACAGGTTGACGGGTTTCCTCAATTCTTTCGTCCAGCCGTCTCCCCACTCGGGGAAACATTGATTTGCCGAACGACCGACTTGAGAAAACGCTGGGCGATCTTCCGGGGGTTCTGCCTCCGGGTTTCGTCCTGAAGATGGTGTTGCACTAGATGGGCAACGGAGACCTTTGCGCCAGCCGCCTCTGTCAGTGCCACCGCTTCCTGGAATACTGCGTAGCTCTCGGAATCCAGAGTAACAGCGACGGTAGTGGGTTTGCTCATGGGTTCAGGGCGTTGAGAAAAGTGGTGTCGATAAGGACGAGACGCCGCCGTCCCTCCAGTGCGTCGAGTTTTCCGCTCAGCTCATCGTTGAGCTTCATTTCTGCGATGAGATCCCCCTGGGGATCCTGCTCCGTAAACCCGGACGGCTTTTCATCCACTGGCTCCTGCTTCTTCGGGGTAGGCGTTGCCAGAGGCTCCGCATCGAGCTGTTGTTTGAGTTGATCGACTTGCTGCTGCAACCCGGGCACTTTCCCGGCCTCTTGCTGAAGCGACTCGATACGCTTCTTCATGGCCGCGTTCTGTTCCTCCAACGCAGCGGCATAAGCTTTCTGCTGTGCATTGCGCTGATCCCCGTCCGTTTTGACGTAGTACGAGGGAGTCGGATCCGACACCACCAACGGGTAGGCGTAAGGCCCACCTGGGCGGTAATTCCAATCAGCCGACTGTTCCTTCCGATAGAGCGTGTGCCGCTCATGCATATCGTCCGGGAAATCAGGATCGGTGTAGCGTCCCGTCGGATAGCTCTTAACTACCTCAGCGGTACGAACACGTCCGAGGGAACTCTCTGGAACACTTGTTCCAGCAACAGCCGGATAGTTTTCCGGCTTCACGGCCTTATGGGTGGCGCATCCCGAGAGAAGGCCAAGTAGGAGAACAGGGATCAGGTGTTTCATTTGGTGGATGTGTTGGGAGTGAGTCCCCGAGCCGCCTTGTTCAGGTCGACCGTCTGGGTGACGTAGAGGTAGAAGAGCGTCCCGGCAGGAACGCGGACGTAGTAGGGGTTCTTCTGCATCCCCTCCAAGAGCCTCTGGGCATAGAGCTGGCCACCCGCTTGGAGCCCCGCAGAGAGGGCCTGCGTCATTCCGCCGCCCTGAAGCTGGGTGGCACCTCCCGTCAGCGGGGAAATGATGTTGGTCACCCCTGGGAAAGCCCCCGCACCTGCGGATACCATTGAGGCAAGGATCGCTTTGGCCTCGGCATACTTATCAGCCGCAATCTTGTAGCCTCTGAGTCCTGCTGAACCATCGGTCTCTTGCCAGCGCCCTGGCTCCTTCTCATCGGGAGCGTAATCAAGGACTGTTCCAGCCAAAGGGAGCTGCTTGCCATCTTGGAAAACGAGCATCCACTCGTGATCCGAACCCACCCGATCCCTTGCAGGGCTGTTCTTGGCCGCTCCATGAACCTCGGTCCCTGCCGGGATGATGAGTCGTCCATCCCTCCAGACATCCTCTGTAACGAGTCCGATGATCGGGGTCTCCAAGTTGATCGAGTCCACCGTGTTCACGAGTTCGCACTTTAGGAGCCGCCCGTAAGGGAGATAGTTCTCACTCAGAGAGCTTTCCTTCATGGCGAAGATCGCCTGAGGAATCGGAGGCGGAGTCTTCAAGGCCACCGGCCTTCCCTCCTGCATCATGGGAAGAGGCGTGGGTGTCGGAGTGGGCCTCATCGGTTTGATGTCGGGGATCCCCTCATCAATCGTGTAGCTCTTGGCCGTGGTGGCTTGTGTAGGAACAGCCGGGGTCACCTTGGTGGTTGTTCCACCCCCTCGATGCATCAGCACAAAGGCCAGGATCACCCCTCCGGCAAAAAGGAAGAGGATGAGCCGACCTGTCGGCTTGTTCAGAAGCTCCGTCTTGAAGTCGCGAAGATTCATCGCACGACGTTCTTGTTAGAGCTTCCCGTGGCAACCTTGGCCGCCTGACGCGACTCAGCACGAACCACCAGCACGTTCCACTTATTGTCCGGGGCGAGATGATTGCGTCCTCCCTGCCCGTTCCCGGTAATCGCGAAGAAGGCCGGAGTTACTGACTTCGGCGGTATCACCCCGGAGGCATCAGCCAGAGACTCCGTATAGATCCGCTCATCCAGCCTAACCGCCAGATCCTGCGGCTTGTAGTAGATCGCCTGGTCGGTCTCATTGACCAACTCCAGCCGGAAGATGAGCGTGTCTTCTTCCTCGAATCTCCAGACATCAAGGATGCGGACGTTGAAGTCCTTGTAGTAGTTGGTGATCCCCGGAGAAGCATGAAGCACCCCAGCAAGGCCATCCTGATCTGCCTTCAGGAGCAACGGATAGGCCTTGGCCTTATCCATGAGTGAGAGGATTCGCTCGGGCACGACATTGATCCGCCCCTCCTTACCACTTCGTTCCTCCTGGTAGAGAGTCACGTTGTAGAAGGGATGATCGGAAGCCGTTAGATGGAACACATAGGCCTTCCGGTTGAAGATCACGGTCAGGTGATCTTCGGCATCCTTCTTGAGCGCACGGATCGTGAAATAGAAGTTCCCCGGCGTGAACGAGATCAGGAACCCGGCATTTTCCTGATCCTGAACGGCCACCGACTTGGCAAAGAGACCCGAGATCTCCGAGGGAAACATGACCGTCGTGGTTCCCGTCTTCGAAGCCACCGGGATGTCGTAGATGATGAACTCGTCGAGGGGTTTTTGAACGATGGATCCAGCGTGTGCGAGAGAGCATGCGAGGATGATCGAGGCGAGGATTGGGAGCTTCATGCCCCCGAAGCTTCCAGAAGATCAACCTCATTTTGTTCCCGAATGGGAGCATTCTAAACTCCAATAGGAGATTCCCCTGTTTTGCCGGGATTATATGACTCGAATAAATGAATCACCTTCCGCAAGGAATACAACAACTTCAGGCCGCACGGCAAACTGGGCTACCTCAGCCCGGCACGCTGCGCGGCAAGGAAGACGCACCATCCCCGTCTCCGGTCGGCCTACGGCCTTACTGCGCCGGGAATGGACAAACCAACGTCAACAACCTACAACCCAAAACCACCCCAAGGACTAACCCTCACACTGGCTCCAAATGCCGAGTCCGCTTACATGGTCAGCTTCGTCCTTGCTAACGGCAGCATGTACTACAACTCGTCCGGCGAAAAGATCGCCTTGAACTAGCACGCAACAAATTCTTCCCATATGCACGCACTCACTTACATCAAGATCTCCAACTTACGCTCCTGTCTCTCAACTGAGCTTTCGATCAACGAATTCACGCCGATTGTTGGTTACAACAATGCGGGTAAGTCGACGATCCTCTCCGCGATTGAATGGCTCCTGGCACCTACTGCACTTACGGCCACTGATTTCAATGTCACAGACCAGCCTCTTATCGTAGAGGGCAAGGTTGTGGGTATCGCAGATGCGATTCTTGATGCGATGCCAAACAATCATGCACAGGCAATCCGGCCGTATTTGTCGAATGGTGAAATTAGAATTCGCCGAAAAATGCCGAGTCCGGGAACTGCCGCAACAGCAAAGCTAGAGGTCAGAGATTTGGGTGTCACTGACGAGTCCGCCGATACGGCGTGGCGTAGCAACCCGACGGGCTTAGATGGAGCAATCAAGGCGATCTTTCCCACCCCCATCCGCGTGCAGGCAATGGAGAAAGCCGGCGACGACGTGGGAAAGTCGTCGAAAACGAACACAATAGGACGTCTAATTACAGCGATCACCGAAGAGGTGAAGCGAGCCCACGAGGCAGAGTTCACTATCGCCTTGAAAACGATTCGCGATCGACTTGCAGCAGACGGTGAAAGCCGTGCCGTAGAGTTGCAGACGCTTGATACCGAGGCTTCGGAGCAGCTGGCGGACCTGTTCCCCGGGCTTTCCTTGAAGATCGACTTGGCTCCGCCGGAGATTCCCGACCTCTTCAAATCCGGAACCGTTCAGGTTATCGAAAGTGATGGCCCGGGATGTATTCGAAGTTTTGATTCGGTCGGTCACGGAGCCCAGCGATGCATTCAGATGGCGCTAATTCGCCATCTCGCGGCAAAGACCGCAGCCTCTGCAGAGAGCCCACGCACCACGCTGCTGTTGATCGACGAACCGGAGCTCTACCTCCATCCTCAGGGGATTGAGCAGGTGAGGCTTGCCCTCAAGAAACTCTCCCAAAACGGCTATCAGGTTGTCTTTTCCACCCACTCCCCGGCCTTGATTACTCGGGATTCGGCCCCAGACACAGTTATTGTCCGGAAAAACGGAACTCCGCTAACAACCTCTGCAAGAAATCCACTCCGGGCTGCGACGGCCAAAGCAATATCTCTAGCTCCCCATCAATCTCGAATGATCTTTGAGCTTGGGCGAGCTTCCGAGGTGTTCTTTTCGGACAAGGTCCTCTTGGGTGAGGGCAAAACCGAAGCCCGGCTGCTTCCGATTGCCTACGAGGCCCTTCGAGGAAAATCGCTGAAGGGCGATCGTCTGGGGCTGGTAGCTGTGGACAGCAGCTCCAACCTCGTACCAGCAAAACGGGTGTTGATGGAAATGCAAATTGAAGCCATTGCCCTCGCGGATCTCGACTTCGCATTCAAGGTTGCACCTCGGCAAGGGCTGTTGCCAGATACGGATTCTGACCTCGCCACCGCCCTTCCCATCCTTGCCCGCTTGTCAATGGTAGCTGGCGCTGACTTCCTCTTGGAAACAGACGGGCTGCCAAAAAAGGGGGGAACCCTGAAACCGGCCGATGCATGGGCTGCGTTCGCAGCGGACCCAGACGGTCGCGCGGTTGCGGAGAGCCTCCACGCAAAACTGCTTCCACACGGCTTCTGGCTGTGGGTGGTTGGGACGATCGAGGACGCTCTCGGAGGGGCTGGCAAAGGAGAGACAGCGATTCAAAGCCTGGAGCTTTTAATCCCATCGAAGACGCCAGCCGCGATACGGACCGATCTACCCCTGTTAGCCGCTCTTCTCGACTGGTTTTCACCAGAGTAGCTGTTGAACTGTTCCATCCGCCGAGCAGCAGAAATCGGCCGAAGCTTCTTCCTCCTCGGGAATCTAATTCTTCGAGCGCTCTGCTTCTGCCAACTCAGGAGACCAGTCGACCGCCATTTCCTCAGCCACGAATCTCGTGAAGGGAATGATGTTGCGACCGACAGAAGCCTCTTCAAGGGCATCCATGTAGGCTTGCCTCCGCGTGACACGCAGAATTGTCCAGGGATATCCACCGGAGGCCAACATGGCATTCATGAGGAATCTTCCGATACGTCCATTCCCATCGGAAAAGGGATGGATGTAGACAAAGAGAAAGTGGCCGAGGATTGCTCTTACGGAGGCTTCCGGCTCTGAGGAGAGCGCCTCATAAAAAGCCTCCATGCCATCTATCACGCCAAGTCCCGGTGCAGGCGGCACATGGCTTGACCCCCTGATATAGACAGGCTTCTCGCGATAACCTGCCAGATCGGCAGCCGAGAGCCGCCCAACCTGCACGAAGGGCTTGTGCAGTTCCGAATACCAATACGGAAGATCCGACCCGACGGTTTTTCCCGGGGCCTCCCCGTCGAAGATCTTGCCGATGCTTTGAAGCACGGCCTCATGGGCCATGCTGTATCCTTTGGCCGCGAGCCGGTTGTTTTCCTCCTTCAGTGACGGATCTTCCGAATCGTTTCCGGCCGCGATGCGAGCCACGAGTTCCGGAGTAACCTGAAACCCCTCAATGGAAAGCGAGTGATAGGCGTCGTACTGGTAGAGGTGATGAGCCTTGTCCAGATAGCTCTTCGCATCAGTTTTTCCGGCCGATGAAGGAAAGTGCTCCAAGACCATGGGACGCAGTTGCTCCCAAAGAAGTCGTATCCGATCCGCAGAGGGGCTCTTGGGAATCAGACTGCTCGAAAGCAACGGCTGACCGTCAGGGAAAGGATTGGTAGCCTTCTTCCAGCCTGTCAGGGCAATGAGTCCCCTGACTTGGTCCGCCTTGTCCTTGAACCCGAGTGTCTCCAGTCCTCCAAGAACTCTCATGGATCCCGCCTCGTTGTCCGCCTCGATGATTCCGGAGGCAAGTTCTGCCGCTGATGTGGTGCGCAGGAGAACTTCGGCCTGCGGCCGGTTGGTCCGGAAATAGGTGGGGGAGACCCTGGCCAGCGCATAGCCGACAGGCATCAGGTTCAGCCCTCGGTACGTGGAGCGCTGGGCCGGAAGCTTCCCCGTGTAGGTCAGCAAGGAGCAGGAGATGTTGGTTTCCGCAAAACGGAGCGTGACCGTATTATTCCCACCTCGCGCCAGAATGGCCGCTGCCTGCACCGGCGTTGCCGTCTCACCACTCTGGAGATCCAGAGAGATTTCCGGACTCAGGCAATAATCATTCCCCACCCGGTCCTCGAGATAGAGACTCAGGAAAGCCCAGAAGTTTCCATGCCACAGTGCCGTCTCACCACGGGGTGCATGGGGAGGAACCAGAAAGTACCATCCCTTCATGATCTCCAGCAGACACCCCTGCTGGATCAGAAACGTCCTGACCCCAGTAGGGAGATCCCGTCCACGCACAACCTGCTCCCGCGCAACTTTGAGAGCGGTCTCCAAGGCTTTGGCCAATTTGGCGTGCGTCTTCATTTCCTATTGAATGCACAATGATTCTTTTTATTGAATCCGCAATGATATTCTTATTGATCATGCGCTTTGCGCTATTGGAAAGGTGGTTGCGTGTTCCAGAAACCCGCCCCATCTTCTAAAGAGGGTGTTCCTCGTACTTGAAGTCCTGCACAACCAAGGGAAGACGCCCATTTCCCATGAGGTCGGGGTTGCGGACAAAGAAGAAGGTGATCTTGAACTTCGCTACCTCTCGGAACTCGATCTTGTTGAGCGTTCCGGTACGGACGAGGTTCCCCTCCGCCTCGACATCGACAGCCTCATACGAGACTCCCGCCCCATCCTTCATCTTGCGGGTATCGAGGATATCGAGTTTCCCAACTTCCACCTTCTGGTGGATCTCCTTCTCTTTGAACTCAGGGTTCTGCTTCTTGTAGAGAGCGGCTGCCTTCTTGCGAGCAGGCTCCTCCAGATACATCCGCTTCATCAGATCAGGGAGATCCGGACCGATCGGGTTGCGCTGAAGCAGGGCCAGACAGGCAAGGCGAACATGGTAAGCCTGAAGACCTGCTGCCTCCTCAAACCCAAGCAGAGGCGAGTAGATCAGGGTCCCTCCCTGATCGAGGATAACGACCTTCTCCTTTTGCTTCATCGCCTTGATGGTCAGGTAGGGAGAGGTAACGGCCAAAGCCCCGCAGATGAGGGCAATCGCCATCCAGAATCTAGCGGCGACGATGTTGTTGGTGATTGAGGTTACGGCAGTGAGTTTCATGAGTTGGTGTTGTCGGGTTTGGATGAAGAGCGCTTCGCCTTCGCGGGATGAGCATTGAAAGCCGCCTGCGCGGCATGAGGGGTTGAGAGGCTTCCCTTGTGATGAGAAACCGTTCCCTTGGACTGATCGGTGACGGAGAAGGACTCAGGAGAGGTCTGCTGGGCCACCATGGCAGGATTGGCCGGATTGATGATCATGCCCCCATCTTCCTCGGGAGGAGGCGGCACGGATCCTCCGGGACTTGAGGAACCTGCACTTCCGGCTAGGTCATTGCTGATTCGTGCGCCAGAACTTGCGGCACTCGCTGCACCTGCGGCTGCTTTACCCGATGCCACAGCTGCCTGCGCGGCGGCCGATCCCCCAAAGGTAGCTGCCGCCCCTGCGACTGTTGCTCCTGCGCCTGCCACAAATCCCACTGCCTGAAGCGTGTTGCTGATCCCGGCACTGAGAGCCGAAGTCGTGCCACTGGCACCCTTCATGATGGCCCCGGCCACGAAGGGAACCGAGAGGTAGAAGAAGAGCGTCACGATCGACGCGAAGGCCATGATGAAGGGGAACAGAAGCCAGTTCTGGACGACGATCGCGTTCTGGGCCACCTGGACGATTCCGCCAGCAGTGATTGGGGCGAAGAGCAGATCGCTGATCGCCACGATCACGATGTCGACAAGGCAGATCCCCAGATACCAGAGCATCACGGTGAAGGAGGTCACCGCGAACTGGATCCCGAACGACTGGGTCGGTGAGAAGAACAGGAACCCTAGAAGCAGAGGAGATACCGCTATCAACCCGGCGATGGCGAACTGCTGAAAGAAGTTCAGCACGATCATCATGAAGCGCCCGATGCCCTGAAAAAAGTAGCCCACGGCTGCGGGGACGATCTTCCCGAGATCGGTCCAGGAATCCGATGGCTGGTTCTGGATTCTGGAGGTCAGGAGCTGAATGAACTTCGCATCCTGGGCATTGGTAAACTTCTGGCGCATCTCCTGAAACGCCTCCATCCCCTTGTTCATGATGGTCGGATACCCTGCGATGAGGGCCACGATGATCGTGACTTTCAGGATCACCCCAAGGATTCCCTTGGCATCCGATCCTGCCCTCCAGCCCATTTCTCCGATGCCCAAAATGCAGAGCACGAATGCAAACGGCATCATGTAGGTGCGGATCTGCCCCGCCGAGTCGAACAGATTGGAAAGAGCCGGTATCATGGCTCAGAAGCCCGGAGGCCAAGAGTTTCCACCGCTCTGAGAGCCGGACTTTGCGGCAGAGGCCTCCGCATCCGAGCCCATCTTGGCGCTCTCCCGATTACGAGCCCTGGAGATTTCCTCGGCTGCGATCGCCTCGGTAGCCGCCCGGTTCTCATTGAGCATGTGGAGTAGCTTCACCTGGTGCTCCGCCCCATCCATGATTCCGTCGAGATTCTTGAGTGAGGTCTGGGCTGTCGTGAGTGATCCATGCAGCTTTTGAACCTCGGCATCATCCTGAGCGTTCTTGAGCTGATCGTTCAGGGCAGCGATCTGGGTATTGAGTTCCTTCCGCTTGCTCTGCGCCTGCTGGAGCATGTCCTGGAAATTCGAGTAGGCGTTCTCCACCGACCGGAACTGCTTGAGCGGATCGGTTTCATCCCGGAACGATGCCGTCCCCTCAAAGGGAGTCTCGATCCGCTTGTAGGCATTCAGATCAATGGGACGATACATCTGCTGGATTGCCACCGACTGTTTGGCTCCCTGCTGGGTAATCTTGGAAAGGTCGCTCAGCGTATCGGTGATCCCCGAGTTCCTTAGATACGAGGAAAAGAGCCCGCTCTGGATCGCTCCGGAAATCGCTGCCGGATTCCCGATGGCCGTCTTCACCTGCTGGGCGACCTCCAGCTGGCTCTTCACCGTATCGAGCGTCTGGGCGAGACTCGAAAGCTGCTGCGCCCATTGGGTCTGCTCCCAGGCATACTTCAGCTGGT
>JACCDV011109768.1_pt1 | contig 14902 bp, 11 predicted proteins | sample 7446131 | NCBI WGS metagenome assembly JACCDV01 (sample SAMN15323448, study PRJNA562643) | freshwater metagenome | isolation source: river surface water | place: USA:Blue River Watershed | collected 2017-08-17 | reverse complement strand
GGTTCTTTATCCCCACGAAGTGCACGATTAAGGGGACTGGCCTATAGCTAGCGTCGAAGTGGAACAGTCCGTTTTATCTTGGGACTCTAAGGAAATCAGCAACATCGAGATAGTTGGGAAGTGTTGCACTCAATCCAACTAATCTAACCCTCCTTTGCGTTCTTTATATAGTCCTAAACAGCCTTGCCACAATGCTTTCTAAGACCCATCCTCTTTCATCATTGAGCAAGTGAACTTAATCCAATATCAGGAGGTTTAAACCCTCCATTGCAGACCCTCCTTTTCTTGTAGTTACGTCAAACTTTTCAGGAGTTGTAATAAGAATATTTGTCGTTGCCAGCTCTCTTTGCGAAAGCTGAATATCTCCAGTTGATTATCTTGTTTTCAGGAATGGGAATTTCAGTGTGAATTTTTGAACGAGTTCGTTAGCCAAGGCTTTCATTGGAGAAATGTATACGATTTTGACATCTTGTGGGGTTGCGACTTTGCGTATTGCGTTGAGCATAGTTAGAGTGGCAATATTTGTTTTACCAGCTCCTGTAGGAGCGCACACCAGCATGTTTTAAGTTCCGTTGTAGGCTTGGTCGAACACGATGCTTTGGATCTCATTCAGGAACTGCGACTAAAAGCATTTGGCGAAAAGAGGGTCAATCATCTGGTCAACATTGATCAAGGGTGTTTATCGATTTCGGATCCGAGGGGCAGGCTCCAATCTAAACTGGATGTACTCTTGGTGATCTTGCCTTTTCAAAGTGGGGACTTTGAGGACTAACTCTTGATTGGTTATTTTGATGAAGTTAATTTCACCCAACTCTTACTAGTGTGGGATCCATTTGTTTCCTTTCTACTTCTATCGGCCCTTCTTCTCTTTAGGACTCTCCTCTATTGCAATCTAGATAGTTTTCTCGAAGAATTTGCTTTGCTCAAGACACTAGCAAATATCTTTCTTGAATGTAATCAGATACTTGACGAGCTTTTCGTGGGGGACAACTGAGAAGAGCTAGTTGCCCAAATTTTAATCTCCCTTATCCTTGGACTTGTAGAGTCTTTAAAATAGCTCATACATTATTGTTTTCCAAAATTATGGAGATTGTTGAACCAATATTTCTCCATATTCACTGTAGAAATCTTGCACAAAATTAGCATGCAACTTTTTCTCCCTCTCCTTCACGTTCTCAATTTAGTGGAAGAGCTTGAAGTTGACTTGGTTGGGCAGTAGATTATGCCTTGTGGCGCATCTATAGTTTTTGAGGATGGGATCATTTTCCCCATATCTCTCTTTCTACACGTACCACTCTGGCTTTTTAGAGACAAATTTCTTTTAAGGATAAAGTAGCTTCTCAAGGCATTAATTTTTGAATTTCTAAAGGTCAGTATCCACATCCTTTCTACCGTACTTGATCTTATCCAGCCACTACTAACGATCTCTCTTAGCTTGCTCGATGTTGTAAGGTCTGCCGTTGTCATACCCGTCAATTTTGTCCTTAAGGAAGCCAGTGAAGCGGGATTAGGTGTGTTGGTAATTCCACAGATCGCACAGTTATTGTAAGTTCATTTTAGTTTATAGATTAATCAAAGATTATCATAAATAAAACAAAGAATATTTTATTTTGTATCAACAAGTCAGTTGCCTATACAAATATATCTATCATTTTACGATTTGAAGCAGCAGTATTATAAGACCCAAGGCAATTAGTCCTGCAGATATTATTATTCCGTTCTTTGATGCCTTCGATGGTTGGATTGTTGGCGGCCTTTGAGTAGTATTTGCGATGGGACTCTATATCGGTTTATTGATAGGTGTAGTAACCTATTGTTTGTGCTCCCCTATCTAAAACGAAGCAGTTTTTTGCTTATCAGTCATAGTCACTTTACTGCCTTTGGCCGTTTGTCCAAAACTTGAATTCCAGTCTCTCTCCCTCGAAAATACAGGCTTTTAGACTTAAGTCCTATTGTTCTAGTGATTTTGGGTTTAATTTGGGAAATCTTGAAAATAATTTTAGTAGTTAGAAATCACACTTCTTTGGATGGATTCGTTGATATCTCTTTCAGGTGCTGTCATCTTCTTGGATTGATCTAAATACGAGCCTGTATTGATTGTGATGGGATTTCTTGTGAAATACTTAAATTAGTCACTTGAGTATTGATTTTAATATGGAGCATTATACTACCTGCTATGATACTTGCGGCTATTTGTTAGATTTGACTATCGATCGGGTCGATTCTAAGGAACAAATGTTTGTAAGTTCGATTTTTATGGTGGTAAATATGATCTTAGCTGTGATTTTGATGGAATATAGCTGTTTTTATTGGATTTGCTGCCGTTTGATCGGTTTGATCGAACAGAACGATTTGAAGAATGTGAAACACGGCTTGACTTTAACTCACTAATCCGATATTAATCTTTATACCGTAAATATTGAATATTCTAAGTGATTCTATTGTTCATTTTGGTCAAATTGGATTATTCTTTCTATCTTGGATAGGTTGGCTCAGGCATCTTTTCAAAGATGCTATTGGCAATATATGTCTTCTGTGGAAAGTATGAAGGTTGACTATGAGGGTTGATGTTACTTCGTCTTGAGTGTTCATTTTGATTGAGCTCTCTCGTTATGGAATTGAATATCATTTTATAATATACAATGATCATAACTGAATATTAGATATAGCTTAAAAGATGAGTATTATCACCATTACTACTAATGCTTCAATCGGCTTATTTGCAGCTGCTTTCGGATCTAACGAAGGGTAATCTAAGGGTTAGGCTTCTATATTCCCCATACACTATGGCTTTACCTCTTATCGCCCTTCTTCTAGCTCTTTAAGCGAAGTGTAATATTTTTGTATTTGAGGGACTCCAAATGACTGTTTTGCTATTCAGGATTTAATGAGTTGAACTATCCAGCTTTAAGGCTGAGTAAGTTTTCAGCATGCTCTCCTATGACATCAATGCTGCAACTGCCTGTAAAATCTGCAAAAGTCACGCAAAGGGCATGAGTTAAGATGGTGTCAACAATCCTTTTGCAATATATGCACTAATAGAGATTCATTTCCTTCTTCTAAGCTGGCCTCTTGCAGTTCTTACAAGCCTGATACGATTTCTTTCTTGCGATATCCAAAGCCCAAACACTAAATAAGAATACTTGTACTCGAGGGATGAATATAGCCTCTAATCGTCTGTCCTTTTGCATATTTCCCTCAGATCGTGGATGGTTCTTTGGGTAAAGGCAAACATGCTGATATTCTTGAAATGCTAATTTTCCCAATCGGTGAGCTCAATGATTTGATGGAATTGAGAAACAATATCTCCATGATTTTACAATCCTTTTTCTTGGAAATAGTAGCTTTTGTAGGTTGAGTTAAGCCTAAAGATGTTTTGCTGTTTGAAGATTTGGAAGTTATGCAGAACTATAACCATACCTATTTTGATTTCTTTCTATTCGTTGTTGAGGAAGAGCATGAAATCAATCTATATATGTTTGAGTGGATCGCATAGAGTAGCTGTATACTTGGTTTTGCTTTTCAAGTGTTCTTTTGTCTTAATCTTGCGCACAACTCCCAATACATTTATTATATTCCCGTGCTACTTATCGAGAATACGATCGATTCTAATAAACTTAGCTGAGGTGGAATGGAAAATATCCATTTTTTGTAGGACAATTTATGAGTTTCTATCAAAGGTTATTTGCAACTATTTTTCTTTAGAGTATTTGACCTATCCGCCAGTGAAAAGATAGCATCTTCCAATGGATAATGTTTCTTTGACTTGATCTAGATCGCTTGCGAAATAGACACATTTGATTTCTTCTTCGTTCTCATCAACAAGTATGAAGTTAGCAGCAAAAAGTCCATTCTGACATTAGACAATGCTCATGTAGTTAACCCTGCAAAGAATGACCCAGCCTGTTGATCGCTCATATAAATCCTTTATGTTACAAGTTTTATTGATCGATCTCAGCATTTACTGCTTCTAATGAATGGGACTATTCCTACTTACTGATTTGCTTTAGTCAAGGTTCACAACTGGATCGGGCTTAGGTTGATGCTCAGATTCTTCTTCGGATTCGCTTGCCAGTCGAAGAAGCCTTTTGTCTTGACTTTCTAGATTAATCACCCCTATCTTTTTTTATTGAGATGCCTATTATTTGGAAATGCTTTTTATTTATCTGGTAGGAGTATTTGCGGGTTTTTTCTGCCTTATCTATTTTTGGACTATTGGCTATGGAGTACCCTCTTCATTAGCTTTTATCTTTTTTCTTGGGGCTACTTCAAACCCATTTGCTTTGGTCTATCGATTGAAGTAATCCTGGAGAGTGCAGGGAGCATTGCCGACTAGTTTTTTGATATTGATGGAGACTATATCGAGGGTTTTGATGAATCTATGTGAGGGATGGGCTACATGGGGTGGAAGCGGTCTTCGAATTTGGCAGTAATCTGTATGAGATTGTAGTTATCAAGCTATATTTCTTCTTGGTATTAGTACTTGGCGCCGATGTAGATGGTCCCGTCTGTCACGCAGAAGTTCAGAACTCCCCTCTTGTACAGGTCGTGCCTGATGCTGAACGCCTGCAGAATGAAGGGGCCTTAGAAACCTGCACTGATGTGAATAATTGCGTTGTCTGAGAGCAATTACATTCTGATAAATACAGATTATATATGGGAAAGCAAATGGCCGCTATTATTCATAGGCATCGATATAAATGCATGAATGCTAGTTGAACAATAGCAATTTATAAGTATGCATAATATTTTATTATGGAAGGAGACCAACATATCACTATTAATCCCATCGATAATTAACTATTGTATTTACATCAAGACCTCGAAGATGAGTAGTTCTAAACCACTTCCTTAAAGAGAAGATTTGTATGCTTTTTAGTTGAAGAGCATAAGCACAAATGCTAATCCAAAGTATAATGTTCAAACCTCATACTGTCCTCTCATCGAGTACACATCATATGACTCAGTGATCAAACAAACCAACAAATCAATCGAATCCCTAAAGTTGAAGCAGTCAAAAACCAGTACCTAAATACCTTCTTTTGCCCTTTCTAATATGTAATTTGCATGATTATGCTTAGCCAACTGAGCCGAGAAATGTCTTTGCTGCTGCCATCATCTACAAGAAAATGAAAGACTAGCTAACGTTCGAGAGTGATGAGATGGTATTTCCTTTAGAACATAGTATGTGGCTCGACCAAAGACTGTCTCTTGCATGATTTGCGGGGCTCATTATGATGATTATATCGAGGTAAAGAAGATAATAGATAGCACATTCAATAAAATTAGCATAGGGCCAAGCAAAACAAGAACATCTTCACTGGCTTCATCAAGGGACTCTGCCATAAATTTGGCCATTATCGACATTCAAGATCATCCTCCAAAAAGAAGGCAAATGAACTCAGGCAATCCACAGCTGAGTAGCCCAGATAGAAAGACTAGAAAAGTCATCTACTAGAAAACGTTGATCGAAATGATGAGCTTCTCAGATAAGAGTGATTACTTACTTGTTTCGCCTCTCAAAACAAAATAATAAATATTGAATACTGATTAGTATGAATTTAAAGTTTGTATTAATATTTTGGCGAGCTTTTATCATAGGAACTATATCCTAGTCTTTGCTCGTAAGGCATCTGTATTATTACTTATATTCTTTTTATGGAACATTCTAAATAAAAGGTTCGAAAATGATATATAAGTGAAGTTTTCTAATCGAACATTATTATAAACAATACAAATGAAAAAGATTTTGATTGCCTTAGCAATATTCGCCCTCCTAGCCATACAAGCACAAGCTTGCTTTGGAAACATATGTCCTCCTGGGGGGATAAAGCCGCCTAGCATTCCCATTAATTTGCCCAAACCTTTACCTCTTCCATTGCTCCCTCCACCAAACTGCTTTTTGCCCAAACCACAGCCCCAGCCACAACCCCAGCCTCAACCACAGCCCCGACCCCAGCCTCCCGTTTGTAGAGATGAGCCTCTATCAAATAAGTTTACATTGAGCTTATCATATGCATGCAGACCAGGAGTTGCATTCCAAAGCTGTCTTGGAGAAGTAGTATGGAACAACGCAATAGTGTCCTCAATTGTTCCATGTGATTACAAATTCCAAACATTGAATTTGGAAGTCACTGCTCAAGTTGGCAAGAATGTTCTCCAACTAATTGGTGCAGGTATTTCTGATTCATACGGGTTACTTATTGATAATGTGAGACTCGTAAGAAAGGGAACCAACCAAAACATTGTAGTCAATGGAGATTTCTCCCACCCCAATGTCGGTCAATCATGGGGAATTTTCAACAACATTCTTGGATGGGAAGGAAAAGGAATCGAGGTCGGATTTGGCCCCAAGGCTTATGGAGCAGGCCATGAGCAGTTGTGTGAATTGGACGGAGATTCTAACTATTTAATCAGTCAGGAATTCACCTTCAATAATGAATATCGGCAAGTTGATAATAAGAAGGATTGCGATGATGACCGCAAGCCCCTCAAGTTCACTCTTGAATTCGACTGGGCCATTAGAGAATCAAACACTAACCCTGAATCATCAAAAGCCAACGTCATCTGGAACGATGTGGTGGTTGCTTCATTGGACTCAAGCAAAGGTAGCAGAGTCAATCACGCTAGTATTGCTGTAGATCTTAAGGCTGGTGACAATGTCCTGCAATTTGATGGCACCTCCTTCAGTGATGCTTTTGGAATTACCGTTGATAATGTAGAGCTAACTTCCAAGTTCAGCAGCAAAAACTTGATTGAAAACGGAGATTTCAATTCTCCATGTGTTGGATCAGGATGGAGCTACTTCAAAGGAGGAATTCCCGGATGGGCTGCTGTCCTTGCTGAGGTGGGTGACGGCAAGAACAACTACAACTGCAACTGGAGGTCAGGCCAAGTCCTTGAGCTTGACTCAGAGTCAAATCAAAGATACACCCAAGTTGTCAAGATTTCAGACTCACTCTACTCCTAACTTCTCAGACAATCTACCAACAATAATCTATGGAGATGCCATTGATTCTTTACTAATTACTTTCTTGGAATTTGCTAACCTTAAAATATAATTGCTCATGAAAAGAAAAACAAATAAAGAAGATATTAATATTTATATTCCGCTAAAGAAACTTATTTGTGACCATTACTATGGGATTATAAGAAATCTTTTACCATTTATATTGGTGTATTTTGGGAAATTCAAAGAACCCGTTCTTTTATTGTTCTAATGATTATTTTCTTTATTGGTTGCTGAGACGCAATTGCATCTAACAAATGAGTGTTTGTGATGATTTAATAAGGTTTCTAACAATGATTTTCATATGGAATACATTCTATTTGATATTGTGCTACATACTATAGAAGCAATTAAATTTGAAACTATCGATATAATATTTTCTAAACCGAATGAAAACAAGCCAGCAACTTAAATACGCCAAGATTTCCCTCAAAGTAACTCCCTTTCTATCCAGAGAAGAATGCAGCTCGTAGAACTTGTAGTCAAATCCAATAAATCTATCTCCAAGGCAGCAAAGATGCTTTCCATCAAGCTTTCCACAGCCAAACTCATTGTAAAGCGGTGGAGAGACGATGGGACGTTCTTCCAATCAAAGGCAAACATAAAACTATCGAAACCGTCGACTTAGCCCCAAGGATAGCAGTAGTTTGGGCTTAGAATATAAAGAAAATACGCTCAGGAAGATATAATTTAATAGAATACGACCAGCAACAAAGAAATAAGCCCAAATCATATTGTTTACTGTTATGTTCAACCTTAATATAGCTTCTCCATGCCTCTTTATGGTCAATATAATGTTTGGACCCCCCCAATATATATAACATATCCATAACAATGATCATATGTTCTACTATTGTAACACCTCATTTATAAGCATCGTGCTTCTATTATCATCTTCTCATTACAAAAAACGTATGGAATTTTATATTATTAATGGTTTAAAACTACCGAAGTCTTTAACAGTCATTATTCTCGGCTCACTCTTACTTTGGGCCATGTCTTACATACAAATGTTGATATTTTAGAAAATGAATGATGAGTAACATGGACTTGTAAGAAATATTTAAATCCTTAAAATATTTATTACGGACACGATCATTGTCACATGCTGTTTGCTATTACTTCTTCGGTTCGAGTGCAATTAAAATTGACGACCAAGCTTCTAACTCAAACAAGAATGATTATAATTATATTGTTGATTATATTAGGAATTAATTTATTCGAGATAGTTATAATTTAATTCAATGCCTTTTTACACGTTCTACTTTGAAAATACTCGCGAAAAGCCTAAAGTGGCCAAGATTATCATAAAGTTGTTTAGATAAAAATGAAAAGAACCTATTTTTTGAGGCAACTCTAAAAAAAAATCTTTTCTTGACAAGGAAGTAGATCTCTAGTTTCCTTTAATTTATAAAAAATTTAGTGCTTTAGCACTTGAGCCATTGGCTTCCTACCAACTAATACAGCAGCAGAAATAATTATTTACCAGCAAATACTCAAGGACATTCAAGTCGTATAGCCCTTGTTAAACATGATCATCTTAACAATCGTTGATAAGGGAAATTAACAAAGTGCTCAATCATTTACTAAAATTCAAGTTGAAGTTTCCAACCTGCCTTTATTAAAATTGATTGAGAAAATTAGAAATAGGGAGGCTCAATTATTATCGTAAAGAGTCTCGAGTAAGATTGTATTTATAAAATTAGATAGAAATTACTAGAGCAAGGAAATAGTCTCTTGCGATTTTCTGAAGTAAAGTTAGCATACTCCGAGAAAGAATAAGAAGACATACATGCGTGGATATATCACTGAAGACTTCTCCATTTCAGAATAAGAGTACTTTGTGAGAAATTCATCAGAGGAGGCTGCGCCATATGTGCAGTCTAACAAATAATGCCTAACAATATGATTTCCCACCTTATTAAGCCTTTCCATCAAAGCTCAATGACCAACTTCAAACCTATCTGTACTGTTTATAGATGATTATAGGTTAGAAATGTGTTTGTTTCCGATCAAGAAGATATCAAATAGATCAAATAGATCAAATAGTAATAATCTCGAGAACTTCTTTTTCTAACTCTTCATAATAGCTCATACAAAAGATTTTTGCCCATTAGAGTGAGCATAGAATAGCTCCACTCACAAATTTTATAGGCGAGACTTATTTCATTCTTAATGATCGTCGTAATAATTACTATTATAACTAATCACTCTATTGTTTTATTTTAAGCTTTAAAATTTATGGGCTCAAATACAAATGTATTTGCTCCTGGTTTCACTAAGGAAAATCTGTCAACCGTAGATTGCTATTCAATTCCACTTTTTTGAATGGAAGATAATAATCAAGAGAAATGCTTATAAATCCCTATCTTTCTGATTTACTCAACCATTTGCTCATAACAGGCTGATGCGAGCAAATAAGAGTGTCCTGTAATATTTGGTGAGGTGTTACAATAAATGGCAAAAGTAATTATTTTGAGTATGAACCTATGCTACATAATATAAAACAGATAGAATTTAAAGGCAAGTTATAATATTTTCTAAAATGTAGAGCAGACACCCAATTAGATATGCTAAAATATCACTCAAAGTAGCCTTATTTCTATTCAGAAGAGGCAAGAATTGGTCGATTTTGTTACCAAACGCAATGTGCCCATGGCCCAGGCAGCAAAACGTCTTTCTATCAAACTTTCCACAGCTAAACTGATTGTCAAAAGGTGGAAAAGGGATGGAACATTCTTCCAAGGGAGAACAAAGGCTAAAAAGGATAACAAGGGGGTACAGAGTTCGCATCTTTAACCATAATATGATATAGAATAGCGAGGAATAATTGGTTACCCAAATATGGTGGAAAATAAAGAATAGAATGCCCAAAACAATCAAATGCAAACTCATTTCAACCCTTTCGACCCTCAAATAGTTGTTTGCCCTTCATAATATTGGCAATTCTATGTATGGATTCCCTCAATATATTGTCCATATCAAGAAGAATGATCTTTTGCTGACATTCAGCATTCTATTACTTTCTCAAGGGCTAATTTGGCTTAATACTTTTTGCTTCCATCTCTTAAGCCTATTTTCCCTCTGCAATGATTATAATTATATCATAGCAAAGAGCACGCAAAGAAGGCTGTTGCGTAATAACTATTATGCTCAATGGCTACATGCAGAATAAGCTCGATAGTGGCAAAAGCAATCGATCACTGATGATCATGAGCTTATTTTTTTTAGACTCTAAATATTTATCACTAAAGGAAAGCAAAGAAAGCAACCTACTAAAGAGAAATATATAAGAAAAGATAATCGTTCTTTCGGAGCACTAAAGCACCAGGGAATTAATTTTTGATTCTTGATAATTTTTAATTTATATTGTTGAATATTTATATTAATTCGAGTTATATATTATTACCATATGCACTCATTCCTCCTTTTCTATCGCCTGCTAAAGAGCTAAATTATAATATTAAAGGAGTTACATTTTAAAATATTTAATGCAATCAACATTTAGTTAGTTATTTTTTGCGCTAGAATGAATAATAATTTTCAAAACAGCCAATAGAGCTATGACCAACACTCCTTCAATGACCTCCTCAACATTCTATCAGCGGCCTATCAAATAAGCTTCCAACAGCAACCCAAATTTCTTATTTAAGCCATCAAACATCTCCAAAAGACTATATTGCCTCAAAGTAATCTTGCAATTAATAACTCTGTCAAGCAAAACGAGAATCTTCCACTTGCCATATACGAAAAATGCTTGAGCATTAAATAGAAAAACTAAAGTCTAAAGATCAGCATTTTAAATTTGAAGGCAACTTTGGCTAAACATATATCCTCCAAACAATCCTCACCCAAGGGGAAAGCTTATGAAGCACTAATACAAAATATTCGGGAGAAAAAATCAAGCGTACGAAGCAAGCTTGAAAAATACAGAGAAAGAGTAATTTAATGTCCGTCTTCGGTAGTGAAGAATGAGTAAATAAACTAAAAGATAGTGGAGTAGCTGAAGAAAGGGACAATTTGGCTATCAAAGCATGCACTATAGTTGAAGAGATAGGTGGAGGTCTGGCACAACTATTGCCAAAACCAATCTACAAATTGATCCATTATTCACTATCAACTATCATATGTCAATATAAATCAAATTTTATAGATCTTCTCAATCTGGTTGATGCTGGAATTGCAGATCCTGCAGACGTCCATGGCATGTCCACACTAGAAGCAGAACTGGTTGTGATAGCAAGGCCTAAAGTAGCAGTTTTTCTCATTACTCCTGCACTGTCGGCAAGTACCGAACTCACTAGATCTACTTGATACAGACTGGCATTCTTCGTTCTTGAACACTTTGCACTTGAAGATATGCTGGGATTTGCCGATTCGGAAGATCATCCTGTCACTCACCAACTCTTCCTTTTGTATCTTGTACCAAGAACTAAATCAACATCTAATTACCCATTCGTAGTCTAGAGATCCTCAAAGTACCAGCCATCCTCATAGATGAACTTGCCGTGATATCCACTGAGGGTTGTGTCAAAGGGCAATGCAATATCGCAGGTAGATCTTCGCCCAACTCGAATTATTTGCTTCTACTATCTTAAGAACTAGAACTTAATGCCCTCATATCGACTTCCAAAGGTTACGATAGTTAATATGTGGTCATCAATATAGACTTCAAAATCAACTTCGCCCATCTCAATAATAGTCTTTTTCTACAGCTTTATTCTTTTAGGGATTTGAACCCAAACTCCACTATTTTGCAAAGGGCAGACAATATAATGGCGATTTTAGCGATGAACTATGGCACAATGGTAAGGCTCAATATCACGTTAAACAAGGAAAAAATTATTGTTAGGGTTTCGTCCAAAAGATATTGATGTTTGATCGCAAGCCAAATATTTGTTTTCATTTTAGTTCTTATGAGAAATGTGAAGGTTCTCATGATCTGCAATATACGTGTATTTCATGCCTTGATTTTTCTGTGGCCTAAGTTATTTAGTCAACACTGTATTTTGACTTTTTTAGGCCTAAGAATGGCATTAATCTGCCTCTGTTTGATGATCATAAGCCATTTCATAGTAAATCTTATTGCATTTGTCAAAAGCCTTATATTTGGTTTGCTTGATAGGATTGGTGAGATATTGATTCGAGTATTACTGAGACGACTCTAAATATTGTATCCCTAAGTCAACATATTCTTACAGTTGATAAGCTTCTTCTTGATAATGTTGGATTGTATGCCCAATTTTAATAGAAGTGCCTCCTAATTCATGCTGATTAGCCTACTGCCATCGATGCGGTATGTTTCTACATGTATGCATATTTACTAAAGTTGGGGATGAGCTGGGGGAGTTGTATGAAAGTAAGCCAAACCTCAATGTCCTTTTGATTCCACTCGTGTATATGTTTGGGTATGATTTCGAGGATCTAATTAATATCCATAGGGTATAGACTTTACTTTGCAATTATATTTATAATAACTATTTCTTATTTATACTATGGAATATATCAATATATAGAGCAACAACTATCAGGCATTTATCACGTGGCGTTCATGCTTTCCTTGGGCGATTTAACCTATACACAAGGTTTTAGACTTATCTAAAGGCCATATTCTTCTTTATAGGAATATTGTTCTTGAGGACCACTTTGCCATCGTAATCTTTGTCCTATTTGAACCCTAAATCTTCAATGGTTTTCTTTAAAAATGCTTTCTTTTCTAACTTCATCTGTTCGTTGATATGATCATAGCTTGATTCATAGATTTTAGCATCGGATTTGGTCTAGTAGTACCAGTTGGCGTCTTCAACTTGGTCGAAATTCTTCTTAAGCTGAATAGTTAAGGAATTACCCAAGACAACATACTTTCTTCTATACTATTATATTATAATCGGAAATTAATATAGAATAATCATGCTTTTCTGGCTATAATATTTTATTTGCGCACCTTTACCAACTACCCCTCTCCTTATTACACTCTGTTTCTTAAGGACTATATTTCTGCGAATAGGACTACGAATAAGGCAAGATGCTCATTTATTCTTTTTCTTAGTGCAACTGAATCTGTGTAATTAAGCCTTAATTATCTCAAATCCTGACTTTGTAAATGTTCGATTTCATTGAGTCTCTATATTTCGTTGATTAAAAATTTATTCTATGTTATGAAGATTATTACTTTTTCAATGAGATCTTGTATTTCGTCATTAGAGTTATACTAGACTTGCGATCCCTTTAAGTTATTGATTGTATTTTACAGTCTTTGTATTTAATCATTCAATCCTTTTATTCTAATTTAGCCAAATCGTACCTTTTTTCGTATTTGTCAACATAAATATCGTTTCTTTACACAGTTATTCCTCTATTTTCTCTAATATCCTCCATCTTCTGTAGCAAGTACTGCTTTTCTTGTTAAGATTCCTTTTATTTCTTTTGGCTCGTAATCGATTCCTCGACCTTCAATCTCAATGAATTGTTTAACCGTTAAATCTAAGAAATATATTTCTTCTATCGATTTTAGAACGAATCGTTCTTTTATTTGCTATAGGACAACAGTTTATTAAGCCTATCAATTTAAGAGCTAAGCTATACTAATTTATATTAGTATTAGGATACGGTTTGAAGTTTTGTTGATTGATTGGCATAAGTATTGATTGCTTCCACAATATTGGGCCTAATTTATTATTCATCGTCATTAATTCTTTGAGGTGATATTACTCTTTATTATTTTTGTTGCTTGGATTGACCTAATTGTGCTTATAATCTTTTGCAGTATTATATTCGACCTGTTAGCAAAGTACTGAGTCTTTATACTTCTTGACTTAAAAGCACAATCTTTTCTTAATAGTTTGATAAAATTTTAGGATTATTAGTCACCTATTTCTTTGCTGTTGCTGCATCTTACTATCTGACCGATTCTCTATTTTAAGGCGACAAGCTTTGTCTTTCCCTTCTTAGTATTTTTAGGGCGTTATTCAATTCGGTCAACTATTAACCCTGAGCTTAAAGTTTGCTTTGTAGCTTTTCTCTTTCTTACTAAGCACTTAGCTTGTAACTTTAGTTTAACTCATACTATTTTATTAGCTTTTATAACTCCGCATTTCTTCTTTGTAATCTGACTAAAGGTTGGTTTTCAGGCTTGCTTTATAACTCTCTTATTTGTCTTTAATACAATTCTATTTGATTTTGCTTCTACTGTATTTTTGCTTATTTTGATGCTATATCCTGATCTTTGTTTTGAATAATAAGGGCAAGTCTCTGCAGCTCATCGTTAACAGAAAGAATCTTCTTGTGGAAAAGCTATAGTTGTGAACACTTTTTCTTCAACTATCGATTTTAATTTACGAGCTAGCTGACGTCCTATGAGTTATCAAGAATAATTGGCTTAGGACCCTCTGTGGCATAAATTTGACGATGTAATAGTTGGTTTTAGTAAGTAATTTCATTGTATTTATGCAGAAGAATTGAGTACTATCTTTTAAGATTGGTATCCTATTGTATTTTTTACACAACAGTTGGGTCTAAGTGAGAACGATATTGTTTATTTTATTACTCCAGCAGATTTAATTTTTGTGACCATTAGTTTAAGATCTTTTATCTTTATTATTGCATATTGAATAGTTTTAGCTTTAACTATTCAGTCAAATCAGTCAGTCTTTCATAATCTTTCAATATAGAATAGTACTCTTATTCAAAATTAGAGATTTACCTTGCTGCTTTTGGCTAGTAAGGATATGTCAAAGATGCATTTGGAGCCGAAGACTAATCATCTGGCTGATAGAATGATGTTAAATGATACTCGTTTTATTAGTTTTATCTGATAAGAATATTTTGATTCAAAGGAACGCGTCTTTCTTTGCCATATTCTTATGCAGGGACGCGTCTTTCTTTGCCATATTC
>JACCDV011296189.1_pt1 | contig 14904 bp, 9 predicted proteins | sample 7446131 | NCBI WGS metagenome assembly JACCDV01 (sample SAMN15323448, study PRJNA562643) | freshwater metagenome | isolation source: river surface water | place: USA:Blue River Watershed | collected 2017-08-17 | reverse complement strand
TAACTCCTATAATAAATGTTTGAACTGCCCAACAAGCAATCTTACAATCAGAATTCAAGTTATACATAGATATTCGCAATGACCTTCCTTTGGAACATCGGACTCATCGTCTCGGCATTCTTTGTTCTGTTTATCATCTTCTATATCACCAAGAAGTGTCTTCTCATGAGATTGTCAGCGAAGGATATGAAAGAATCTATACTAACAGTTGAACAGTAGGAATCATCAAGATCTTCTGTATATTAGCATGCTTAATAGAGAAGTCTATCATCAAAGGCTTTCCCTAAAACTAAGTGCTTTAAGATAATTAGCTTTCTTACAAGTTTCTTCTACTATTGCTTCTTGATTGCCGCTAGTCTTATTTACGTTAACTTTTATATGTTTGGTGATTTTGGGAGATCCTCGGGCCTTGACGTATTGTCAGTCCTTGCCATCACATCAATAGTTGTAATTCCTACTTTGGTTTGGAAACATTTTACCAAAGAAGTACCTTGGATAGAATTGAAAAAGGAGTCAGTATTTCTTATCATTCTCTTGATTCTATGGATGATAGTATCAATCTTTTTGGTGATATCAACCAAGGGAGTCTGTGTTTGCTTTTACAACAATAAATATGGAATAAAAATTGATAGTGATGTTTAGATTTCAAGCTAATTCTCAAGGCTCGTCACCATTGATGCACCTTGCCTCTAGTTTAATGTTTGCCATCTTTATGCGACAGTTCCAGAGTAAACTTCAACATCTGTCTTTTTCAATGCTCATGCAGGAACAAGTCTCTAAACCTTAACATTTACACTAAAACTCAATGGAACAATAGTTACAACTAAATAGAGTAAATCGCCATTTAAAATATAAAATGTGGAATCAATTGGCCAAAGATTTGTCCACTCAGTCCTATTTACTGGCCTTACTCCAGATACGACATATAGCATATAAATAACAGATAAGAATGGCCTTTTGATAAAGTGGGCTAATTATAAGACTGTCCCAGGCCAAGATGCCTCGCAACTCAAAATGGCAGTTGGTGGTGATTTAGGCATGTCGTCTAATGGCGATACAATGACCAGCTATCTTGTGAAATTCAATCCTGATATTATCATCCTTGGAGGAGATATTGCTTATGACGATGGCGAGAGAAGTTGCTATTATAGTTGGGATACTATTTATTCGATGTTCTAGTCAGTTTATAAAAAGCTTGATAGGTTGGTACCAATTGTCATGAGTGTTGGCAATCATGACGTAGGATTTGATGCCTTGACTGATAACACCATAAAGAAAACTCAAGAAGGCTATCCTTTGTTCTTTGTATACAATCCTCAACACCTCGCTCATAACAAATAAGAAGTGCCTGAGATATTTGATCGGGATACAGCTCATTACCATAAGATAGGTCCCACCATCCACTTCATTTTAGATTCAGGATACCTGAAGACTTATAAATAGCAGGTAAGCTTCATCAAATTGAATAGTTTAAATAATCCTAATCTCTATCGCTTTGCTAACTACCACAACCCCGTCTATCCTGCATGCACCAACTCTAACCCTGGCTCAAACGACAGACTGGTAATTGATAATGCAATGAAATACTGGACTCCTGTTTTTGATGAGCTGAGTTTTGTTGCATCAATGGAGCATCATACCCACTTTAGGAAGATGACTTTCAAGATAAAAAACGATACTCCAAGCAATTAGACAGGAACGAGATACATTGGAGATGGAAGTTGGGGAGTGACATAGATATTCTGCTAAGATAGCCGCTTGCCTCTAAGACCTAACTTCATGCAAAATTACACCCGTTAGAGCCCAAATCATATGTGGCAAATCACCTTGACTAAAACTGACCCTAAAATTAGTAAATACTCAATAAATTACAAGGCTGTAAATTTGCAGGAGAAAGTTGTTTTTGAGGTGACAGAAGACTTGCCGAGTCTAGTGTGAATGATTGAGTAATACGTCCATCAATTGTATTAGATAGATAAGACATTTATGTGATGTTGTGACTCGATGAGTCCATTTGATTTGGCAATAATTATGACGATTAGAAATATCTTATTCTAATAGTGTATCTGTATTGCTTATATATTAACAACCACATCAAGCAGATTTCGATGCATTTACTAAGGTGAGTGGATTACCTCAGGATGTGGTTATCAATTCTAGTACCACTATTAAATATTATTGAGCAAAATTAAAAATAAGATTAATCAGTAATCAAAAATAGTTATTCTATTTTCAGGCTATAATTTCTACCTTGAATTTCTAGTATAATTGGATTGGCTTAATGCGTACGTTATTATAAATAAATAATTTTAGAAGATGAATGCCAAAGTAAGGCGTTATGAGCCTTTGTACTTATCTCCACAACTGCGCTATACTGGATCTCCATCCAAGACGTCGCCGCATAGCTGGAAATCAAAGATAAACCACTAAGTAACAATTTGCTACAACAACTTAAAAAATAAGAATAGTGATTCTAAATATAGTCTTGCTTCTAAGCAGCAGGAGAAGGGGTAGAATCGTTTGAGCCATGAGGGTAAAGTTAACGATGGGGTTAAAAGTTGTTCAACGCAATCTAATATCTAGACTCCCTTGAAAAAGAAACAACTATAAATGTTTAATTATCAAACCATTTCAGCCAAAATAAACAAAACTTAGCGATAGAGGTAATTATAAAGCTACTACAACTACCGGATTCAACTTCTGGAGGAAGAGTGCATCTACCTCAGAAAAGAGTTTATTAGCCATTGCATGAAGAACCACAAGGCTGAGTTTTAAAGCCTCGAGTATTGATTTCTACTTTGCTCAATTTTATGCATTTCTTGATTAAAATATTCAATTCATCATCATCCTCATCTTATATTTATAACCACATTACCCTCAATGATGCAAAATCTCATTAGGAGAATTGTATATCGGAATACTCCCTACTCACCCAGTGATGCCTATTCTCCTTTCACCGCAGTAAGACATCCACTATCCAGTACAGGGAGGATATCTAAAATAAGCGGAGTAAACTTTTCCCAGATCGAAAGAGAGTTCCCGGAAGAAAGACCAAATTCATTCTTGCAATCGTCTATCTTATCCATATATATGCCGTTTCAAAGTTCTTGCAACAAAAGAGAATCTACAGGTATGATGATAATTTAAAGATAGTAATAAAGCTGAACAGCAACGCCAGATCCAACGTAAGGTTGCACCTTTCTTCCAATCAGTAGAGGATATTCAGTTTACAACCTTGAAGCATAGAAAGGATCTTATTTTCTTATAGGCCTTTAAGAATTTAGGAGGAGCCTCTTACCTTGAAAAATTCAATCGGTTTAGCAACAGCGATATCTTTGTACCAAGCAGCTCAGGAGAACTTTACAAGACCTGGCAAAAGGCAGGAACCGGAAGATATGCAGAGTCAGTCAGCAATGTAACCAATAACCGCTACCTGACTGGATACAACATTCAAAATGTTTGAAATCCTCATTACCTAAATCAATTATTCATAAACCTCAGTAAATTTCCAACGATAATACTTTTTATATGTTTTTTTCTGTCTATATTATAGTACAATCTAAAGGGATATATGAGTAAAGTCAATAGAGCATAGATTAAACTTTGAAAGCTGAAAATAAGTATATCATGAAAAATATGAAAAGTTTGTTGATATAAATAAACAAAAGGTTTAGAGAAGGTTTATGAAAAATTAAATAGATTAAGGAATCTTATGATTTACAAAAACAATGATCATTATATGTTTCTATCGCTATTGACATTCTCCCTATTTTTTCTAATCATCCGAGTTTGCTTTCTATTGATTTTTCTGATGGCCCTCATCTAGTATTCTTAAATTTAGCAAAACTCGATCAGTTGGATGACACTGTGGACAAATGATTTGACAGTTTCTTGAGCAGATTTTGACATGTTCGTTAAATATTATTGATATTGAATTTGAATTTTGGTATTTATTCTAATACCTTTGATTATTGCCTCTATACCAATGCATCAAGTATAACTATTCCAAATTATTTAAATAATTTCGAACAAACATGACTTATCATCAATAGTAAGAGCTTCATCTTCAATAAGATGAAAAAGATAACTAAGTTCTAGCCAAGATAATCGAAGAATTTTAATAACTCAAAAAGAAATACAGTTTGGCCCAAAATCAAATTGCATCTCTAACTGCGTAAGTAGCGAAATTGAAAGATCTAAACAAATATTTATAAGCCTCTAAGCCTGAGAAAATGTTTTACTCTAAATAGGAGCCTTTACTGTTCAATTAGCACCCACATTATACACCATATCATCAGCACCCAAGTTCTTATTTGAATCTCCAGCAAACAAAAAGGAAGGTTATTAATGGATTTGTCGCTTAGTTAACGCATTAGCTTTAGAATAGCTAAGAGCTTCTCTATAAATAACGAAAAATTCATGATGAGTTAAGAAAAAACTTGAGCCAAGCAAACTAAGATATTTTTAGCCTTCGTGCCAAAAACAGAGTACTCTAAAATGAGATGAGCGCTCTTGTGTGTGAAAATCGTGAATTATTAGGTGAGCTAAGTGACATTCAAATAAAGAAAGATGCACTAGATTCAAACTTAAAGCATTTATTGGCTGAGATGAACCACAGCAAAGCTTCCTATCTTATTCAATAGAAGCAGAATGATGAGGAATTTAGATTGATGGACTAAATATATCATCAAATCGAATTAGAGTTGTAAAGCTGATGATTTCAATAATAATTGCATATTAATTTATCCATTACAAGATAGTCTTTAAGATTTGTTAATTGTTTATTTATAATCATAGCTTGCGGTCATCTCCACAGCAATTTATTACTCCTTTCCTTTTGGGCATAATTCTCAAGAAGCTAGTAACTTGAATTACTAAATCAAATATATAAATACCTCTACTGGCAAGCTATAAAGCCGTAGTCTCTGTCTCCATACACTTTGAATCCGATAAATTTGTACCAAGATTGATCTTATAGATGTTTGCCCAATTTATGATCGAATTCAAAGTAGGTTGATCCAGTTTAATCTGAAACCTTACAGAGGAAATAATTTTCTTTATTAATTTTGGTTTTCAAATTCAAATACGCAAAGAATGTGGCCTACAACTCTTGGTGATCTGGCATTTGGTCAATCTTTATTTCTGGTATTTTTTGTATGTATTTAGTTTTGACTTATTTGCTTTTAACAGGCTATTACTACCTACGTTCTCTCGCTTTTGATTAATTATTATTATTATTCTTTTAGCTCCATTTTCTTTGACGGTAATTATTGGTTTCTTTCTCTTATCTTTTATTATTATTTGGTTATTTTTTATTATCAGCTTCGTCTTATTTTTAGACAATTTTTTTCTCAGCATATCTTCTTTATTATCTTTCATATCGATTGCTTTTCACCCTATTTTAGTTCTAGCCATTCTTATCACCTTTCTCGACCTTCTCTACTTTTTCATTCTTCTCAACTTCTTTCTCTTTGTAATTATAAGTAGCTTTTCGTCTTTTAACTTCAGTAGTTTAAACTTATTCTTATTATTTATTGTCTCTTTTTTCCTTTTAGATTGACTCCTTTTTTTAAACTTTCTTGGCTTCCTATTTTGTTTATTGCTTTCCTTTTTATTATTATGGAACCTCATTATTTTTATTCGCAGCAACGTAAAACTTTTCGCTTAAATCATTATCCATATCTCTAAAGCATATCTTCAATGGTTTCTTACTTATCACTGTGTCTTTTCTAAGTAAAATACTAATTACATCATTTAAAGTCTGAGATGATGATCTACGACTTTGCATCTAAAATTTTTGATCTCAAATACACTCCCTTAATTGATAAATTTAGCATATCGTTCAAAGTATGCATTAATGATGCCTGTTTAATCTACGATTCTGCAAGATAGAGTATCTGCAGCTTGATTCCGCATTATTACCTAAGCCACTTCAAAGTTCAAAACGAATTATCCTTTTGTAGATGGGGTGAGGTCCTTTATTTGAAGCTGTTTATTTGCGCTCATCAATAAGTATTATATCTTATAAAGTTTCAAATAGTTAAATATTTTATGAATATGACTATCATATTATGGTCACTTTGACCTTGGGAACATTTTCGTATAATTAGCCGGTTGAAGCGTTTTTCATTGCAATGTGTAGTTCAACATTCTATCCAGAGAACAGGTCTTTTAGATTTGAATCGAGGAGGGCTTAACGGCTTTCTTGTTTGTCCTTGTACATTGCCTACCAATAAACAGGTTTTCCTAAACTTGTAGAAATGTTGAATCCTTAGACTTAGTATTTGTCACGAAGTTGTTGGAGTAAATCTCTCAAACTCTTTGCCTTAAAGACCCAGTCTTCCCAGATACTAAATTCTGAAGATCCAATTTTATGTTTTAGCGCAGGCCCTGGCTAGGAAATTTGAATTAATGGAACTGCCAAATTGATAAATCCATTGCGCCAAACAGTGCAATCTACAGCCAGTTTAATGATTTCAATAGTCTGTAAGGCAGCAACCACACTTGTAGTTGTACTTAATGCAGCCATAATCTTACCTGCTTTGAGCTTAGCATCAATCCATGTGCATTGTTCAAGCCCATAGTTTTGACAACGAAGATTACTCATTGAATAGATGAGGTCAATATGTCCGTTAGAGTCTTAGTCTTTTTAGAATTATTATGGCGATATTTTAAGTTCAAGAACTTATGATGTGATTTAGATTTGTTAGCTAAGCTTTTGTTCAAGTTTTTAAGGAACTTATAACTTAGGCTCCTATTTTTCTTCTTCTTTTTTACTTTATTTTTCAACCTATTTTTATAGTTCTTTTGAAGCCTCTTCGTTTGGAACAAAATCTTCGACTTTGACTTTAAGAGCTATTTCCATAATTTTCTGCTTTCCATCTGGTTTTCTGAAATCTTTGGGATAAGGAATGCCATAAATTTTTGCAAGAAGGACAGCATAAGATGCGATAAATACTTGATGACTTTCATCTTTAGGATCGATTTATGGAATTTATTCTAAATTAAAAATGAATTACTTGGAGGACGTTTGGGTAGGTTCCAGAATAGCTTTCCTTCTTTTGTTTTGAGATCTAAAGGATAAGTAAATAGGAGTTGACGGACATTATTACGGAAGTATACATTGAACTTGCGAACAGCCTCGCCAATACAGTCATCGAATGACTCTGGTCTATACTTGATCATTCTTGCAACTGTCTCCTTCTCTTGCCCTTATAATACATTCAAATCTTTGGCTTCAATTACTTTCTTCAGAGCCTTGGGATTTAATGTAAAGATTTTACCAAAGATATCTCTGGCCCACTCGATGCAATGTACTGTTTCCTAGGGGAACATTTTCAATGTGCAATGAGGAATTTGTGCCTCTTCACTCGGATCATTTTGGCTTCCATAATTTTAAGTCTTATAGGGGACAATAACTTGAACGTGGCCCTTTGGACCTAAAGTTCCACTCTCGAAAAGAGGGATTTTATTCTAAACGCATCTTTTATCCATGTATTGTCTGGCCTTGACATTATCAAGAGCGTTGGCCACGATGTTTCTACTGCAAAAGAATTAGTTTGAAAATATCTACTCTGTCTCCTCGCAAACTTTATCAAGGCGGGCAATTATGTGTCCTTAAAGACGAGGATTTATCTGTAATAAAGTAGCACATGCGGTGGCAGATTTGGCTTTCTTTACATGTTTTTGACGGAACAAGAATTGCCTTGAGAGATTAGATGTTTCGATATGATCTGGGTCAGTTACTAGAATTTCTCCTTTTGACCCCATATTAATCATAGCAAAGTTCTTAAGCAACTCGCAGCCAATAGCTCCAGCACCAATAACAAATGTCTTTAGTTGTTCTATCTTATGTGCTCCTTATCTACCAACAACAATCTTCAAGTTTCTAAATTATTCTCCTTATGCGATGAACTTCTTTTCTGTCTCAGATTATTATTCAGGTAGCTTTTGGATCATCTCGTTGAAGTGGAAAGAAAAGAATTGACGTATTGGCATATATTTGTTTGTTATAGCTTTTATTGCTTACTGAGATACGATACCTCCCAAGTAGGCTCCAATTGTAGGTAATTCAGCTTAGCTTATCATCGCAAATGTTTTTCCGAATTTTTTCAAGCTTTATTGCTATTAAGAGCTTTTACCTAATGATTGTGCAATTTTGTTCAAAATTTCATTGAACTTCTCAGCATCTTTAAGATTCCAATTCTTAGGAGCAGACTTTTCAAGTGATTTGTATTCAGCCAGTGCTTGATAGCAGATGAAGATATTGTGGTTTTCACTCATTTTTTCAAAATCGTATATACCAAGGTTAGAATCGAGGTGGTTTTCAAAGCTTTTACTGCAGTCTCCAAGAGATTTAAACTATATCTTGCGAGGAATCTTTATATTTTTGCACAAGCCATTACCTTTATACTCAGTAAAATTGCGTGTATCTCCGATCCTGAAAGAATTCCAGTTTACTACTTTTATCTTATAAAGTCTATTATTGATGCCATCAACCTTCGCTTTAGATTGTTTTTCGAAAAAGATCTGAGCTTCGCTTTTTTATTCTTCAATTTATGCGATATCTTTCATTCCGTCAATTTTCGAAAGAGAAACATAGTCTCCATCTTGATAGGGATGCTTTATTCCATCAAGCAAAGTGACCAATCCTTATTATTAATTACTGATATGCTTGATCATCCCTTAGAAAGGCTCCTATCCATTATCATCATTTACTTCATGCAGTCCAAGATCTGCGAAATAAATGCCGCTTGCACCATGTGTTTCAGCCCAAATGAATTTAGTTTGTGAAGTTCGGCTCATTTCAGCTAATTATAAGGATTTTTGGTAGTTTTCAGTTGAAATAACAATAGTATATTCACTTAAAAGAGGAAGAGACCCAACGTGTTCGACCAACATATAGGGATTTAGTTCTTTAATCTTGAATATACATTCTTTCAGTGATGCTCCTTTAAGATTGCTCATATAGAAATGTTCATCATGATCCTTGATTGACTCAGTTTAGAGAATAGTTAGCTTTTTCAGTCCAGAGAGGACAAGATTTTTGGCAATTTAGAGACCCAAAGGTTTCAATCCAATCAACAAAACACTGCTTTCTGCTTGTTTCTTAACAGCTTATAATCCCATAGCTCCGATATATCGACTCCATCTATCATGAATAACATCCTCCTCATAAACTTTAACTTAGTTATTCCCTTTATCATAATCCACATCAACTTCTTATAGTTTTAGCTATTCGGTTTTGATTACTGCTTTTTCCTTTATTTATTCTTTTTGGAATGCTGGCTCCTCTTATTGTTATGATTTCAGATCAGGAGGAGGAAGGTTGTTCAAAATTTATTTTAACTCATTTACTTATTTCAGCAAGAGTTATCTATATTTGGTTTTGGATTGCTTGAGTTCAGAGCACCAGGAACTATTATGATCGTTGACCAATCCGTTGTAGGAAGCTTCCCGTTTTTATGCGTATTACAGCCATTTTTAGCATTATTCAATAATTTATTTACGCTTGACATAAAAATGGCGCTTGATGACTTCTTCAAAGCCTTTTGGAGGATTTTTAATCTGCCCAACCATCGCATATCTCACATTTCCAAGACGAACAATATTAGAGTATGCCTCATTCTTTCGTTACCCTTATTCAGTACCTTGTTCACCTTCGAATCCTGGCTCGTTGAAATAAACGTCATCACTCATTGTAATTCCTTGCGTTGAGATAAATAGCTGGAGTAAAGTTGAAACTTTTGGATCCCAATTCTATGAAGCTGATCCTCTCCATGTTCCAAGAAGACTTAGGCAAACTTTACCACAAGAATAGAGGTTAGGGTTGAAACGAATCTTACCTTGTCCTGTAGTAGTGATCAACATTTTTGGTGGGTTATTTGGGTAGGAGTCATCACAATAGACATCAAATGTAAAGGCTCCGTTTGAATATGGGGTATCTTTACTGCCCATAATCAAGACATTGATTACATCGACACGTGATCTATCGCATCGGACGAAGATCGAGTTTGTGTGTTAGCAAGGTAAAGAAGAGCTTAAGTCTGCCAATTCTTGAGAAAGACGGAGAACTTTTGAAGTTGCAGGTGCACTTGTTGAGATACTACCGCTATGAGCATGTTTGAATACTCCATTTTCTTTCAGGTTCACATATCCGAATCGAAGTCCACTTAATAGGATTCTATAAGCTTAGGCAGTTGGAAGACTGTTGATTTATTTAATGGTAATATTTTTCTTCTTTTTCTTCAGATTCTTAACAGCTTTGTCAACCAATCCGAATGTTTTCTGTATATCTAATGAAATATTTTCTGCAACTTCATTTGAATTAACTTGCTCTTTTCCTGATTTCAAGCACTCAGTGAAAATTTATGCTATTCCATTTAATTTGACTAATAAATTGAAGATGGATTAGCTTTGCTCAGGTTTATATATCTTTTAGATATCAAGCAGGCATTAGATAGTTGCTGGATGGGCAGCTAGAAGCCGAACAATATGCAAGTATGACTTGAATAGCTATGATTATTTCGAAATGTCGAGGAGTGAGCCTGACCTGAGAGCACTTTAAAGCAGAGGCAATAGGCATGATTATTTGATGTTCTATGCAAAGCGTTCATCAACAAGAGGTTGTTCGCAATCCAAAAAGCTGGCAATGATAGATATCACTCTGAGGGTCTATTGCGAAACATTCTTCCTTGCCTAGAGCCACTCACTTGCTGACCATTTGGAATTATTCTGATTATCTGCTCCGTATCCAGTACCTTTCTTCTTTCGTTTTCTATCCTAGCTCTTTGTCTTTTGAAGCTGAACATTAGCAACAGATAGTTACTCATTTTTGTTGCTGTTTTACTATTAACGAATTACTCGAGGTGCTTCTTTTGAAATTTCAGAAAGTTTTTATAAGATCACTTCTAAGAAGTCAGAGTATTTATCCATATTTCTCAAGCTAGCTGAACGATCGTATTTGAAGATATCTGACACAATTTTGTAGATAAATCTGAAATTATTAACGTATTCTTCCTACCAGTTGCGAGTGCTATTTTCATCGTCAGGCAACCCAGCTGCAACCTCAAAGAGAAGTGTAACGTACTGCTGGTTTTTGATGAACAAGTTAAAGAAGTTGGGTAGGTTGATGAAAGACTTTAATTCTTACATATAGTGTTAGAAATTCTTCTTTTTGTCTGGCTTTCTCCAATCTTTAAGTGACTCAGTTCCAAGCCGTAAGACTTCATTTACTCCCTGTAGTTGTGAAAAGTATGTGAAAATTGTCATCACTGGAATATAGCCTATCTCCGAGATCTATTCACCGTGCTAGGATTTATTGTCTTATTGAGTTTGGATTTATAAGTCGATAATAAAATCTCCTGATTGCTTCTAAAGTTCACTTAGTATCTTTTCGGGGGAAAGAGGCCTGCCTTTTGAAGTGCAGGATCCTTTCAGGCCTAGAATTCCAACAAACTTAGCTAAGGTAATATTGGCTGGGAACAAGTAAATTGGAGAGTGACGATAATAGCTAAAGGGTGGCTTTGCCTGATTAGATTTTGATAGTAAGGTTGTAATCTTAGAATCTGTTACATTGACTGAACTTTGAGCCCTGAGCTCCCAGAACTCTAAGCCAACAAAGCTATATCCTTCATAGTCTTGATCCAAGATGGATGATGTGAGTTAAACTGGAAGTTTCTTAGAATATTTTGTCAGGGTCAGCTTAGGAACTGAAGTTTCGCTTGTATTGAATGTAAACTGCATAATTTCTTGAGAATCATCATAGATGACAGCTGCATTATCTTGTTCTTAATCCCCACCATAGATATTTGCAAGCATTGATTCTGGTGATTATTGAGTAATAAATAAGGGATCTGTTTCTTCAAGCACGCACACAAAACCTGTCTTCTAGTAATTGATCACTTCTTCCCAGAAGTAGTCTCCCTCTTGGTTTCGTTTGCTTGCCGTTGGAGAATAAACCACAATTGTATGATTTGATTAGTTTATCTTAAAGCGAAGGACCATCAGTAAAGATCCGCAAGAGAATGCTTTCAAGAAGAGATCTTGGTTATCTGCTGATAAGGATCCGTTTATTTCTCCAAGAAGAGAGTACTTGTATTTTTTGTTAATTTTGTCAAGTAATACTTTTTGATTCTTTTTTGTCAAGAATTTAGAGTTGATTGATTACTTCTTGACGGGAGATTGAAGATCGAGTCCGGAAACATGAATCATGACTTCTGACTCAAGACCAAGTAACCCAACAAATAATTTTTGTAAGAACGGATCTCTCTTCTTAACGAGTAGTCCAACATCTTGTAATAAGATATTGGCAATCTTTTCCTCCTCAACCTTGTTTCCAAGTACTACATTCCTCAAAATCCTAAGAGCAGCTTCAATAATCTATGGATCTTGATGGTTAGCAGATTTAAGTTGATGATAAAGCTAAATATGAAGTGACCTATCTCTCAGGTATTGGCTTTCATGATATGAGACCTGTCCAAGTAAGAAAAGCTGCAATTTTAAATTTTTATATTCGTTGTGTTTTATCGATGAATAGATCGATTCGATGAGCTGATCTATCTTAGAGAAGCCATTTTAGCTAAGCCAAACTCCTGCTTTTCTATCAATCAGCAAGCCAGCCATCAATGTATAGAAGTGAGCACGCAACTATGTACAATTCTTCCAAACAAGCTCCATCACAGGAACAACAAGAGGATCACTTAATGTAAGTGGAGCGCGGATATGTATCAAGTGGATGAGAAGTTTAAGCAGACTTTTAATTTCAGGGGATGAATGTTTCTTGTCATAAATGTCGATAATGTGGTCGATATTCTATTTTTTGATCTAGAGGACTCCTCCTGATAATCTCATTTCATAACATTCCTCGAGTGTCTTGCAAAATGACTCTATTAAATGGATTTATTTTGAATAGAGAATCCCAGCTTATATTTCACTCTATCCACTTATGGTTGATAGTTTCTTGAAGATACTACGAAGATACTGAGAGAGACGGGCAAAGGCTCTATCTGGAGTACTAACAATAATTTGATTAATAATTTTAGCCTATCTTTCCCCCCCACAATCGGACAAGAAAGATTCAACTATCCAATCTCCAAGTCTACGATTACCTGCTCCAATCAAATAAATCACAGAAGGCATTACCTATGGATATTTAGTCATATAATCTCGAAGTCGTTTGAAGTTCTATCTGAAAAGCTTCTATAGAGATTCATCGTTTGATATTTGCCGCATTGTTATTGGATTGGATTCGTTAAGTAAGGATGATAATAGATTCAATGAGGAACGCTTTGATATTTATTTGCAGCTTTCCGAGAGAGCAAATGAATGTTTTTCACAGTCATCTCCAGTAACCGATAAGAATGATATATTGCAGCCAAGTACATTGTAATTCTTGCCATTAAGCTGTGAATACTGCCCCTCAATAAATGTGACTGCAGGTCTATGAACAATGATCTTCAAGTATCTAACTTTATGCAAGCCAATCGATTGAACTGCTTCTCCAATAGCATGAAGTCCCTTTATCTTCTGGCAGTTGAGTGCCCATACCTGAACTCCATTAACTATATATGCATCGTCTTGAATGTAATCCATTTATCCAATAGGTTAGAAGTTTAACCCATCAATGCTTCCTTATACAATTACTGCGGAAGGGGTTGCCACTAATTTATCGTTGAATTCGTATGAAGCAGCGAAAAATCCGATCTTTATCGAACGAACTTAGGCAGTGCGTGCAAGTTGTAGATACAGTGGGAAAGAATTGTAAGTTGTTGCTTAATTCATAGGTAAAAATATAATTTTGGTCTTGGTTCCTTTCTTATAAGCAGTCCAATCAGTATTAGTGGAGTTTATCGTTGAAAGATTCAATCCTGGTGCTAGCTTAACATTATTAGCAAACTATTATTCTTTAAGATCGTCAAGATTCTTTATCTCTGTCGGCTGTTAGCGACTTACCTTTGTTGCAACGATCTTCTATGTGAGTAAAAGCTACTCATCAGGAGTGCAGCTAAAGGTGTTAACCACTTCCTTTGGACTTGAGTTGCTGATATCCATAGTTTTTAGGATTTGGGTGAGACCTTTGAGGTCGAATGCGAAATATGAGCAAAGAGCATCAGTTGTCATGAATAAGCTTAATAATTCTTAGAAGCATTCACAGAATCGTTTATTTAAAGTCAAGGCTGAATGAATTGGAATTCTTTTTTCTTAGAAACTTCGTTAAATGACTTCACTTTCTACTCTAATCTCAAGCAAGCACTTGATTGACCTTTTGACAACTTCCTCGTTTTAATTAATTTTTTGGAAGAGAACTTTAATATTTTGTGAGAGGTAAAGAAGTTTATCAGTAGCAGGTGAGCATCCTTTTTCTTTTGTTTTATTCAAGAAATACCAATGAATTAATTTTTTAATATTCTTCTCAGTAAAATGCTCATTATTTATTTTACTCTACAGTAATAGCTTTAGTAACTCACTGCTCACTTACAGTTAATGAACTTCATTAACTGTTGCACTAGTTAGGCCTTCCCGACCACCAAAGCTAGATTTTTCAAGTTGTTGCACAAATAAATCAAAGAGGGTTTTTCCTTAAAGCCTAAGTTGCCTTATCAAATCCAGCCAATTTACATGAATGGATTCCAGTGATTTAAGATCAGTGAGAGGTTGGCAGAATTGGGAAATTTCCTTGCCGAGGGAATTGTAATATTCTCTCGGGAAATTCTTGATAATTGATAGAAGTATTTGATCGTTACGAGGAATGATATTCAAAGCACGTGACCATAAATTGGGTGTAAGTGGAAGTTCCAATAGCTTTAATGCGGCAGACTCATCAAGCACAACTGTATTTTTAGTAAGACTAATGAGTTCGAGTGTTATTTGTAAATGATTCATCCACTGTTCCTGAGTCAAATG
>JACCDV010110637.1_pt1 | contig 14908 bp, 17 predicted proteins | sample 7446131 | NCBI WGS metagenome assembly JACCDV01 (sample SAMN15323448, study PRJNA562643) | freshwater metagenome | isolation source: river surface water | place: USA:Blue River Watershed | collected 2017-08-17 | reverse complement strand
GAGGAATGTCTTCGGAAGTAAGATAGTTTTCTATTATGTCTTGATTGGTTCCTTCATTGAGACCTAAAAAAACGCCCAACGGCTCCAGCCCATCGGCTGCCCATGAAGAGCAGTCTATCGGGCGGAAAGCAACGCTTCCTCCGGACTATCGAGAGTTCCTGCTGAAGCATGCCCCGAGCATCATCGGAGGAAGAGTTGCTTTCCGCCCGATAGACTGCTCTTCATGGGCAGCCGATGGGCTGGAGCGGATGGGCGTTTTTTTAGGTCTCAATGAAGGAACCAATCAAGACATAATAGAAAACTATCTTACTTCCGAAGACATTCCTCTCGGAATGCTTCCTATTGGTTATGACGGGGGGGACAATAATATCCTGCTCGCACTCGACGGCCCGGCGGGACGAGTCTATTTTCAAGACAAGGATACCGGAAAGTTCTACCTCTGCGCGAATACATTCACCGACTTTTTGGACAGCTTCGTGCCGCTTGAAGAGAAGGGAACATGAGAGCCTCGAATTTCGCCGTCTTGTCGTGAACGATTCCACAATACAAGACATTGACCTGATCTTTCGCGCTCTCGGTAGCAAAAAACTATCCGCGTTGGCAAACTAGGTAAACGCGAAAATTTGGGACGCTAATTTTATATAAATCACACTCCCCTAAATTTATAAGGCAACAATATTTTTAGGATTTGCTTCCCTTTTCATTACTCAAAACACCCCTCGGTTTCTAGGCCCGAGTGGGGTCAAGATTCAGACCTTCAAAGTATCTTTAAAAACTAGCCTATTCGTGCTAGCACGAGTTGGCGGGCCCACCAGGACTCGAACCTGGAACCTCGCGTTTGGAGTGCGATGTTTTACCGTTGAAACTATGGACCCGTAAAGGTCAGTGTAATCTAAAATAGGTCAAATTTCAATCAAAAAGAGAGTCTACCCCGTAATCTTCGCCTCCTTATGCTTCGTAGTCTTTCGGCACTTTGCGCAATGCTTCTTGAGATCGAGCTTTTTCTCGACAGTCTTTTTGTTCTTCGAAGAGTAGTAGTTGGCATTCTTGCAAACACTGCACTTGAATCTTAGTAGTTCTTGGGCCATAAAAGTGTGTAAATAAGTAGTCCGGACACTATATCAGTTTTCCCCTATAAATGCAATAATAGGCCCATATGAAAGGCCTGAAAGGAAATAAACGTCGCGGAACTCATACTACAGCCATAGGCTTGGCTGAAAAATTCGTGGCTGAGATAAAGCATTATAGAGGTTTCGAAACTGTCCAATTCGGAGAGATCAAGACTGGAGGTAAGCCAAACGGAGAGCGTCGATTGAAAGCCACCCCCTGCCCTGCTGGGATTGCTTTGCAGATCAAAGAAGGGAGCTCAGTACAGCTTTTGGTTTTGTATTCCAAGGAACCATTGGTTTTGATGAACGGAGTGCGGATTGTTTGCAAAGAGTTGTATGTGATTTTGAAGGATGGGTTTGTGGAATAGGCAGAGAGCAGGATTCGGTCCTTACAGGACCTGTACAGGCTTCGCATCGTGCTCGCTTCGCTCCGCGCGATATGCTCAGCCTTTTCGAATCCTGCACGGAAAGCACGCAGGCGCTTTCCTTCTGCGCACAAAATGAAAAGCCCCTTGCGGGGTTTTCATTTTGTGCGCAGAGCAGGATTCGAACCTGCGAAGCCCAATGGGCGATTGATTTACAGTCAATTGCGATTGACCACTCCGCCATCTGCGCAACTCGGCTATCCTATCATTTTTTATTATAAAGTAAAAGAAAATAAACAGGTCCATACTCCCGAAAGAGCATGGACCTGATTCATTATTTGGTGTTAGGTCATCTGACCTCAAGGCGGAAAAACCGCATGGGTGCATCAGGTGTCGTCAATGTTGACGACGAGACGATAACCTCACCCGTCATACCAGCTTCTCCTTGCGGTCCGACTTGCATGGGACCGTATTCGAAATAAACTGGTGACCATGAGGCCATGTCCTTCGACGAGTATACCTGGAATGCTCCAGGCGCACCCTTCACAGACAGTCGGAATGAATTGGCGTCTTTCGACACCTCACCAATTCCGATTTCGAACCGCATAGGGCGTCCGGTACCTCCGCTTACATCCGGAAATGCAGCGGATAGGTCCAAGCAATCCAGGTATTGACCTGGAGATTCTGGATACCCTTCCTCGCAATCCCAGTAGAACTGCAAGATGCAGCTCAGTGGACCGACTCGGATAGCCTTGCCTTGCATACGCAAGCTACCGAGGGTAACCACGAATGCGGCCTCTGTGTCCTGATTGGCATTTCTCACCTTGGAGAGACTCTCGACCTCATAGTCGGCGAGATCCTCTCTCGAATCGACGGACAGGTCCGGCGGAGCTTTGACTGTTGGAGTCATAGTAGTCGACGTCATCACGACGTCGACATGCGCGATTTGAGCTTTTGCTGCAAACGGCGTTGGGAAAACCAGGAGTTTGGCTCCTGTCGGATTAACCGGATCGATCAAGATCTGGCCCCCTTCTGAAACCACCTGTCCTTTGTGACCATCGTTATCAGGTACAAAGGCATTGCTGATCTCATCCCAAACCTTTGTGCTTACTTTCGGCAAACGACCAACCGTCACTGCCAACTGCGGATCTACTTTTGGCAAGTTTCCAGCCGTAACTGTCCTGAAGCTTTCGAGGCCCCAGGTCTGGTCTAAGGCGATTTCCGAGGATCCTAGCTCATTTTGCCAAGTTACCCGACAGAGTCGAAAGCAGACAGCGCCTGCGCGCTGAAAGCTCACCCCTTCTGTATGAATCGGAACTCGAGCTGCAATGCCAACCCCGTAGGTCGTGCCATTCACGATCCTCGAGACTGACCAACCAAGCATGGACACTTGGCAAGGAATTTCATCCCTGCCTACCCGAGCCAGAACGACGAAGTCTTCGGCACGCGGCATTCGCAGATCTCCACCTTCCGGCGTAAACCCGATCACGAAGCGTGCGTAGATTGAAGTCAGTTGACCTGACCCGTCTCTCTCCTCGACCACAGTTGGCGTTTCCGCCAAACTGAGATTGCCTATCATCGGCCTGAACAGTCGTTGTTCGTGGCCAACCATTGGAATAGTGGGGACCGCAGTCGTGGTTGTGTTCGATGCTGTGGTGTATGTGACCGAGACCAGCCCAACCTGACCATATTCCCCGCGTGTACCGGTATCGGCAGCTGCGGGAGAGTAGTCCGCTCTCACGGTCAAGGTTTTGGATCCTCCATCCGGGACATCCAAAGTGAATCCGCTGAAATCCGCAGTTCGCGTCGACGAATTTGGTGTAGCGGATCCAACCTGAACCATTCCATCGAAGAGCCATACCAACCCGGGCATCCGAGCATAGGTAGGGATACGCACTTTGACCTTTGTTACCCTTGATGCTCCACCATCGGACTTGACGTCAAATGAATAGAGATTGGTTTTGCGAGCTCCAAAGAGAGGGCGAAGCCAGTGATTACGAGGCGCGATTTGCGCGCTCGTCGAGGTTTCGCTCAAGGTGAGCGAGGAGTCAGCCCGTACGGACAAGACCCCTACGAAGCTCATCAATACCACGAGGGCGATGAGCACCATGTTTGTCTTCATAATTCTGAGTTTCTTTCTGTGTGGTGTATTGCGGTTGATGTTTGCTTACAATTCTCATACCAAATAATTGGCAAAGAACATGCAATATCTGTTGCACCTAAACTATACCACATTCAATATGTCAAGGCAAAGTTATCCACAGATTACCCTATGCATTAGACTTAGTCTTCTTTCGAGCTTTTTTCGGCGTAATATGCGATGGAACACCTGAATCATTACCCTGTGTATCTGAATTCGTATTTTCTCCATTTGTATCTGAAGTATCAGGCACCTTGCCAATCACATCTTCACTTCCCTCCCCGCCGATTATAGACGATCCCAAGATTGATCCTTTTTTTCCTTTTTTTACTTCAAAAGTAAATTCAGTATTCTGCCCCTGACCCTTGATTCCCACAGTAACTATTCCACCCCGTTGAATACCTTCACCAATGATGAGAGAGGCTACCGGAGTGAGGATCTTATTCTGAATCAGACGCTTTAGTGGACGTGCTCCATAATGTGGATTGTATCCTTCTTTAGCGAGGTATTCGATAGCAGCCGGAGATAAATCAAGTTTGATTTCTTTTTCTTCCAATCTCGATCGAACCTTTGAAACTTCTATCTCTACGATATTTTTGATTGCTTCAGGACTCAATATATCAAAGAGAACAATCTCATCGATTCGATTCAAGAATTCTGGGCGGAAATGCTCCTTCAACGCTTCCATAACCTTTTGCTTTGAGCTTTCGTAGTTTTCCTTGTCTCTGCCCGTATTGTCATCAAGCAATGCCGCATTGAATCCAATCGACTGCATACGATCGATATACTGTGCACCAATATTGGAGGTCATCACAATAATTGTATTTTTGAAGTTAATTGTACGACCCTTTGAGTCTGTGAGGCGACCATTATCGAGAACTTGCAAAAGAATATTAAAGATTTCTGGGTGTGCTTTTTCTATCTCGTCAAATAGAACAACTGAATACGGTCGATGTTTGATCTGTTCGGTTAGTGAGCCACTGTCCTCATGCCCAACATATCCCGGAGGCGCTCCGATGATTTTGGAGACGGCATGTTTTTCCATATATTCAGACATGTCTACTCGAATGAGTGCTTTTTCATCATCAAAGATAAATTTAGCAAGGGCTTTGGTCAGTTCGGTCTTACCGACACCTGTAGGGCCGAGGAAAATAAACGAACCAATCGGTCGATTTGGATCATTGATACCGGCACGCGAACGCTTGATGGTATCAGCGACTTTCTGAACGGCTTCATCCTGACCGATAACTATCTTCTTTAACTCCTGATCCATACGACTAAGCTTCCTCGCCTCTTCTTCTAGCATTCGGCTTACTGGAATACCCGTCCATCGTCCGACCACGGTTGCAATATCGTTCTCAGTTACTTCCTCACGCAAAATTCTACGAGAGATTTGCAGTTTTTTCAGCCGTTTTGTCTTAAGGTCTAAATCTTTTTCTAATGCCGGCAATGTACCATATCGAATTTCGGCCGCCTTGGAGAGATCTGACTGTGATTCTGCACGCTCCGCCTCCTGCCGGAGAATTTCCAATTGCTTTTTGATAGCCTTGATATCTGCTAAGGTTTCTTTTTCATTAATCCACTTGGCCTCAACCTCGGAAGTTTTATCCTTGAGGTCAGCAATTTCAGTTTCAATTTCTTTGACGCGATTTTTGGTATTCTTTGTAGGCTCAGGTTCTTTCTTCATAGCCTCTCGCTCGATTTCCAGTCGCATAATCTTGCGGTGAACATCTTCTAATTCTTGCGGTTTATTTTCGAGTGCGATCTTGAGAGTGGATGCTGCCTCATCTATCAAATCTACGGCTTTGTCGGGTAAAAATCTATCTGTAATGTATCTAGATGAAAGATTAACCGCAGCAACTAGTGCATCATCCGTGATCCGGACGCCATGATATACCTCATATTTTTCTTTGAGACCACGTAAAATTGCAATAGCATCCTCGATAGAAGGTTCATTAACATAGACTGGCTGGAAGCGTCGCTGTAAAGCTGGATCTTTTTCTATATGTTTCTGATATTCCTTGAGGGTAGTTGCACCGATTGCTCGGAGCTCACCTCGAGCTAGGGCAGGCTTTAGCATATTTGATGCATCGAGTGAACCTTCGGCTGCACCAGCTCCAACTATCGTATGAATTTCATCGATGAATAGGATGATCTTGCCGTCTGCTTTTTCTATTTCTTTCAAAATATTTTTAAGTCGCTCTTCGAATTCACCACGATACTTGGTGCCGGCAATCAGGATTCCTAAATCAAGAGAAACTAGTTCTTTTTCCTTCAAGCTTTCAGGGACATCTCCCATGGCGATTCGATTCGCGAGACCCTCTGCAAGAGCCGTCTTACCAACTCCGGCTTCACCGATCAGTATCGGATTGTTTTTTGTTCGCCTTGAAAGAATCTGAATGACTCGATTGATCTCGATATCTCGTCCGATCACAGGATCGAGCTTATGCTCACGAGCAAGTGACGTGAGATTGCGCGTATACTTGATGATTGACTTCATCTTCTTGGTACCGGTATTTTCTGCAGTAGGCTTTGCACTTTTCAATTCTGACAAAGTCTCAGCGATGGTACCGCGCTCGAGTTTGAATTTTTTATTCAAAAGATCTCTAGCGGCGCTCGCCACATCAAAAAATGCAAGGAAGAGGTGCTCGACTGAGACGAAATCATCCTTCATGGTTGCAGCGATTCGAGCGGAGGTCTCGATAATCTGAGCCAGTTCAGGTGTCAGATATAGTTGATATGAAGGAGAAAGGGTGTCCCCGCCCTCATTGCCTTCGATAGCTTCGAGTACAGTATCCGCGAGGAGAATGGTATCTACCTCTAGCTTTTCCAGAACTGAAAGTACAAGGCTATCCTCCTGGACGAGTAAGGCAGTCAAAAGATGCAATGGATTAACATTGTTCTGTCCCCTTTCTATGGCTAATTCATGGCCTTTTTTGATGGCTTCTTTGGCTTTGGTCGTGAAATGGCTAAATGGTGGCATATGGTGATTATAGCAGATTATCGGCTTTTTTAAAGAAGTCGAGCGGTTTTTTTATAAAATATACACATTACTGAGTACACTTCTCATAACATGTTAACTGATCGATATGAAATTTTGATGAAGAAATTTTAACCCTTCACCTGCTCCTTCACAGCCTGCACGATCTTTTCAATCGCTACAGCTATCTCTTCTGTTGTAGTGAATCTTCCAAAAGTAATGCGGAGCGAACTTTTAGCACAAGAATCTATATCATGGCCAATCTCATCTAGACCGATGCTGGTTTTTCCTTTTCCAAGAGCCTCAATGACATATGAAGAAGAATCCTCATCATTGGCACGACAACTTGTTACCGATGAAAGCGAGACACCCAATGCATCGAGTCGCAAAACCAAAAATTCCGCATCCATATTAGGAAAGCAGATATTAATATTATTTGGCAATCGATCTGATTCATGGCCATTCAATGACATATGCGGAACAAAATCCGCAAGACGCGCGAATAATAGATCGAGCATCGTTTCTTGGAATCTTTTTATCTTGACCAAAGCCTCTTCTCGCTCTGAATGTGCGATATCGAGAGCATGTTTCAGTCCAAGAATGGCTGGCAAATTTTCTGTTCCTGCACGCAGGCCGAATTCATGGCTACCACCTCGAAATACCGGTGAGAGTGCAACATGACGCCGTTTGACCAAGACACCCATCCCTCGTGGTCCATATATTTTGCCACCATCGATAGTCATCATATCCACACCCAGGGTCGGAACCCTCATGTCTTCGTATAGAACCGCCTGACATGCATCAGTATGAATATATGGATATTCTCCGTTTCCACGTCCAAGACTTTTCTTATAATGACGAACTTCCCTAGCGATATCTCTGATCGGCTGAATAGTTCCAATCTCATTATTTGCATACATTACTGAGACCAGTACAGTCTCTGGACGAAGCGCCTTCTTGATATCTTTTGGATCTACAATGCCATCAGAATTAACAGGGATAAAAGAGACATCATATCCGCGACTGATGAGATCTAATGCGATTTCTATGATTGATGGATGTTCTATTGTCGAAATTACAATATGTGGATTGGTATCACTTTCACTCATCTTATCCTCGAATTCTGCCAGGGTTCCTAGGAATGCCAGACTGTTTGATTCGGTCCCTCCAGATGTAAATATGATTTCATCTGACTGAACACTGAAGAATTGTCCAATTGACACACGCGCATCATGTAATGCTTTTTTGGCTTTCACCCCTTCTTTATACAAAGACGATGGATTAGCTGGATACTCGTCGTATGCATCCATCATCACTTTTTTGACGCGAGGATCGATTGGTGTGATCGAAGCATAATCTAGATAAATACGGCTATCTATACGCTCTGCATTCTCTTGTTTTTGAATCGAAGGCCTTGGCGTTATCTTATGGATAAAATTTGCCGATGTTTCGGCTTTAGGCTCTGAGTCTATTTTTTCATTAGCCTTTTTATTTTTACCAAAAAAACCCCACGGAGCTCTGTTTACTACATGCCCAGTCTTTTCCTTTGCCTTTCTATATAACTGAGAAAGTTGATTCATTGATTGGAGCCACTATACAAAAAAATCTTCACTCTGTATACTTTGATCTATGAATATAGAAATGTTCCTAACAACACCTCCATATACAACCATTACTTTAATTACTATTGCAGTTTCTGCATTATTTTCTCTAATTGCCCTAATCGTATCTTTGTCAGCACGACATCGCATTTCGAAAATGCTTCGTGGCAAATCAGCACGTGATATTGACGATGTACTGGTGCAGATTTATCGCAATATTTCTAGCTTTGAACAATTCCGTTCAAATACACAAAGCGAAATGGTAAACATTAATAATAAGCTTTCAAATTCTATACAGAGCGTAGAGACAGTTCGTTTTAATCCTTTCAAAGGCAATGGAACTGGTGGTAATCAGAGCTTTGCAACCGCAATCATCAATGAATACGGTGATGGAGTCATCTTGTCTAGTCTATATTCTAGCGATAGAGTCAGCATCTATGCCAAACCTCTAGTCAAATTTGCTTCGACATATGAATTGACAGAGGAAGAGAATCAGGCGCTAGAGCAAGCGGCTGCCAAGATACATGGCAATTAGTGTAGCACTATGTTTTGAGGCTTGATTTCAGCACTATTTAACTTTCAAATAAAGAGAAAACTATTTGCCAAATCGAAGAAAATAAGGTAAAGTCTTAGGACTAATTCCTGGTTTTTAACCATTTCTTCATCTTATTTATCATGGCACCTACGACTAAAAAACATGTTCATACGTCTGCGGATGACCATTTTGCTGATCTCGCTGCCCGAGTTACAGCTTTAGTCACACGTCCGCCTGTTGTTGTAGTTATGGGACATATCGATCATGGTAAGTCTACATTACTCGACTATATCCGTAAGACTAATATTGTAGAAAAGGAAGTTGGAGGGATTACACAGAGAATGTCAGCGTATGAGGTTGTGCATGAACAAGATGGTATAAAAAAACACATAACATTTCTAGACACACCTGGACATGAAAGTTTCAATGCAATGCGTTCGAGAGGGGCATTCTGTGCTGATATCGCTATTCTTATCGTTTCTGCAGAAGATGCCGTCAAACCACAGACACTTGATGCTTACAAAGCAATAAAATCCGCTCGCCTACCCTTTATCGTAGGTATCAGCAAAATAGACAAGCCAAATGCCTCAATTGATAAGGTAAAACTTTCTCTTGCAGAAAATGAAATCTATGTCGAAGGGTACGGTGGAGAGATTCCGTTTGTGCCTTTTTCTGGAAAAACCGGTGAAGGTGTAGAAGATCTTCTAGATATGATTCTACTGACTGCCGAAGTCGAGGAATTCAAGGCTGATCCAACCACTCCTGCAGAATGCATTGTGATCGAGGCCAATCGCGACAATATTCGCGGAGTTTCAGCAACACTTATTATCAAAAACGGAACACTCAAAGTAGGCGATGTTTTAGTTTCAGGTCTAGCATCTTCTAATGTGCGAATCCTCGAGGATTTTACAGCTAAACCTATCAAAGAGGCCGGACCATCAAAACCAGTTCGCGTCATTGGGTGGAGTGAACAGCCTGAAGTTGGTGGACTCTGTTTTACATTTAAGAACAAAAAAGAAGCTGAAGTATTTCTGGAAAATGAAAAGGAAAGACTCGCGGATGAAGCTAGAAAAATCTCATCATCAAGACAGACACTATCTGCTCATGAGATTATCGCAAATATGGCTGCGAACGGCGTCACCGATGGAGCGGTAGAAATTGATCCAGCAAACAAGATTGCCGTTCTTCCCATCATCATCAAAGGTGATACCAATGGCACCCTGGAAGCTGTTAAATATGAACTACAAAAAATTAATGTGGATCGAGTAAATCTAAAAATAGTTCAAGCTGGTATCGGAGACATAACAGAGAATGACGTTAAACTTGCGGGAGGAAAGGCAGGTACTCTTATAGTCGGATTTAATACTAAGGTAGACAATTCAGCTAGACAGCTTGCATTGCGCATGAATACACAGATAGAAACTTTCGACATTATCTATAAACTAACTGAATGGTTAAAAATTAAGGCAGAGGAAAACATCCCTAAACGGCAGGTTGAAGAAGAGACAGGAACGTTAAAGATATTGAAAGTTTTTAGTGCTAATAAAGACAAGCAAGTTATAGGAGGGCGAGTCGAAATAGGTGTTGTTCATGTGCATGATCGAATCAAAATTATGCGCCGTGATGCCGAGATTGGCCGAGGCCATATCCGAGAATTACAACAGGCAAAAAATAAAGTCGGCACAGTTGAAGAAGGAAAAGAATGTGGCTTATTGGTCGAGTCTAAGATAGAACTCGTTGCCGGTGACAAACTCGTAGCATTCGATGTAGTGATGAAGTAGTATGAAAACAAAACACCAAGGTCCTACATACAGAGAGGAGAAAATAACCCATATTATAAAGGAACTAGCCTCTGAATTTTTGTCCAAAGAATCCAACAGACAAAGCCTTGTAACTGTTACGGATGTCCATTTCTCGACCAGATCAAAACAGGCCACAATCCTTATCTCCGTACTCCCTGACCATAAAGCAACCGCCGCTTTGGATTTTGCAAAACGTCAGCGAGCAGCCCTCCGAGCCTTTATCAAATCAAAAAGTCGACTCTCAATACTCCCCTTCCTAGACATCAAACTTGATATCGGAGAAAAGAATCGACAGAATGTGGACAAATTTGTTTAGGTAAAAAAGCTGGAATAAATGAGGTTTTTAGGCTAGAATCAGTACGTTCGATGGTGTAGTGGCGAAGTGGTTAACGCGGCGGTTTGCAAAACCGTTATGCGCCGGTTCGACCCCGGCCTACACCTCCAGCAGATATATAATTTATATCCTGCTATGCCTGGGTGACGTAATGGTAGCCGTAGGGGACTTAAAATCCCCGGGCCTTAACAGCCGTGTGGGTTCGAGTCCCACCCCAGGCACAAATAGCAAACATTAGAGACTAGTGTTAAACTACAATCATGAATGAGAGCAAAGATAAAAAACCTATCGATATAAGCAAGCCAGAATTATTGAAGGCATCAAGCTATATATTAGCGGGTGTAATCATTGCTCTTCTACTTTTTGCGGTTTCTGATATTGGTAATAAGAAACCTACCAACCAAAATACATCCGGTAATCTTACAACCCCAACCTCCACAGTTCAAAGTTTCAATTGGCATGAAAATATAAAAGTTGTAGAAAAGACTATCGGCCCTGAATTTATGGAGACAAAGACGAAACAAACTGGATCTATGACAATTGCCAAGACAGCAGAAATTACTGGCGACAAGACTGACGAGGCTTTGATTGCATTAGGATCTAGTGGCGCTTATGCTGAATATTTTACTTTGATGCGCATCAATCACGCTAATCGTAACGGCACTCTTCTTCGTAGCTCGAAGCCTATACTAGCAGAATTCAAACAGAGAGACGGCTCTGTGGGTCCACTACTGTTTGCTGCTGGATCCTCAGTATCTCACGGAGAAACCATCGAACTCGTCCCGACCACAAATGCTGTTTATAGTGGTGGATGGAGCATCGATCCTATTAATCCAGACGCCATCGAATGCAACTTGGATGTATATGTTTGGAATGAGAAAACCTCATTATTTGAATTCAACAAGGCATTAAGTGATAGCTCACTCGCAGCCTTCTGTGCCAAAATTTCATCTTCTGTAGAATAGTTGTTCTAGCTTTGAAAATAGTTTTTTTTCTGATAGTATATCTCGGTAGTCAAATTGTGCATGCGCTTATAGCTCAGTTGGTAGAGCAGTCGCCTCTTAAGCGAACGGTCGTAGGTTCGAATCCTACTAGGCGCACAAAACCCTAAAACACTAGACGGAAATATCATTCTGTTGTAACATTTGTAACTGGATTCTGAAAATCCGAAAAACCAAACCAAACAGCCAGATGCCGACCGCCTCAACCTCTAAAAGAACACCTCCACATCCAGTTGGATCACTTGCCCTAATGCTTCTGCTCACAGCAGATGGACCGGACGATCCTGAAATCGAAGAATATCGTGTCAGTCTCTCGGAGGAGAAAGATCGCAGATTACTTTTCGATCTCATCCGACAAGGAGATTGGCCTTCGGCTTGACCTACCATTAACAGGTTCAAGCAAACACAGCCCCCGAACTCGTTTGGTGAGTTCGGGGGCTAGATTTTTTATACATCAAAACATGCTGGAAAAATCATGGATTTCATGTATTATAGTGAAGTTCGGGCAAGTGGCGGAATTGGTATACGCGCTAGTCTTAGGAACTAGTCCCGTAAGGGTTGAGGGTTCGAGTCCCTCCTTGCCCACCAAACAGTAAAAAACCTAGAGCAATCTGCTCTAGGTTTTTTACTTAAATATATTTTCCAGGAAACTATCCAAACCCTATCTAAGCGGTATGACCTGATTGATCTGCTGCCCTGTAGAACCTGGAATATCAAACGTATTGAGGATAAAAGCCATGATGGCAAATACAGAAATCATGATGAACATCCCAAATACTCCCCAGATCATATGTCTTCTCCCAGACGATCTAGCCTCTTCACTGTCCCCGTTTTTGACGTAACCAAACACTCCCCAGATAAATACAACCAATGCGACCAAGAATACCAACCGAATGAGCGGATTGATGATGACAGAATTTACCTTATGTATGAACTCGACAATATTCTGGTCCATGAATTTTGGCTATCTTGTAGGAACAAAAACTCCAGCTGGTGCGGGTAATCCTGGTGAAGGTGGAGCGGTATTATCTAGATTGAAGCTTCGAACGAGAATATTTACCAATCCCCATACCGATACCATCACGAATAGTGCAACTATTCCCCAAATCATATACCCTTGTGCCTCCTTTCTTCCTTCGCTATCACCGCTGTTCATCACGAACTTGAATACTCCCCAAAGGAAGATCAGGATTGTAAGTGCGATGATGAAAGGTATCAATCGATTGATAAGGTCATTGGCCTGAGCAAGAAGCCCGAGCAAGCCTCCAAGGCCAACGCCACTCTGAGCCGATGCAAAGCTTGGTAACAACATGAGGGCTAGCACACTCGCGCTTAATGATGCTTTTTTCATTTTTAAATTAATTGTTTACGTAAACTGATAAGCGACTAACAAGTCACCCTCTAATTATACACTAAAATTCTGGAACACCAGGTCCATTCATAACCCTACTTGTGTTTAACCCTCGAAGATCAAATGTGTAGATCAGGATATTCACCAACCCCCAAACAGAAACCATCACAAATAGGCCGATGACACCAAAAGTTATCATTTTGATTGCCTCTTTACGCAAATCCTCATTACTACTCAAAACGAGCTTGAACATTCCCCATAAAAAATAAATTAGGGTGAGTGCAATTATAAAAGGCACCAATCTATTCAATAATTCGCTGAATTGTAGGAGGAGATGTTCTAGGGTGAGCATATTTTGAAATTTCTACAATTGATTTATCTCAATTGAGGGATAAAAAGCTGGCTACCGCCAAAAAACGTATTGTTGAGTATTGCTACCAATCCCCATACTGACACCATCACGAATAGCGCGACGACACCAAAAGTAATTACCTTGATGGCATCCGCCCTTGTATCCTCACTGTTGCTTCTCACTAACTGGAATATTCCCCATAGGAATACAATCAGTGTAAGAGCCACAATCAGAGGCACAATACTGGAAAGCATGCCGTATATCTTCCCTACTAAGCTCTCAAAATCATTGACGCGCTGAGCAAACACTGGGATTGGAGCGAATGTGATCAGGATCAATAATAATCCTATAATTTTATATATGCTTTTTGATGGAAAAAATTTCATGGTTCAAATCTATATTATGATAAAGCTTTGACAGTATTCTGCACGACCATTGCAATTACCTTAGCACCCAGAAGGATTGCTGCCCCAATGACAGTCCATGTCAATTGCTTATGTGCTGATGCGATCTGCCCCTCATCCCCTTGTGCTGTGACATATTTGAGACCTGCCATGATGATAGATAGTACAACTACGATTGAGCCGATGAGAATAATGACATCGAGTAGTTTATTGAGAAAGACCTCCAACGTGCCGCTACGTCCCAGTGGATTGTCGAACTGGCATCTGTTTCCGGTGCAATCCGCTCCAGTTGGTTGAGCGATGGTCTGAGAACCTGCTGGTATGACTGGTGGTGGTAGAAGGGCTGGTGCTTCCGTTACTGAAGTGGCACGTACACCAGCTTCCATGGCATCTACCCGTGCTTGCACTTCTGGAGAAAGAGGTGGTGGAGTGGTTGTAGTAATTATACATTCACCCCCTCTTTCAGGACAAGCTTCATCACCTCCTGTAACTGACGCTGATGGGATATTTGGTTGCGGTAGCAATTCACCTGAGCCAGATTGAGCCAATCTACCAACCGCCGCAAAATTATCCACCTTCGACGATAGGGCAAACTCACCATTTCTAATACTCTCCATCATCAATGCACCCAAAACAAGCGAAAACAATATTCCGAGCATTATTAGTACTGGAATACTATTATGTTTTGCCTTTATATGTGGTGGCATTGGGTGGGGAGTCGGTAGGCCAGATGGTACGTGAGGCGAGGTTTGATTTGAATTTTCCATATTATTCGTATCTTGAAATATATTATACAGGATAATCCGTCTTATATGAACATCCTTATACCGTCAATGACACCTAGCTTGTTCAAGATGAATTGTACAAGCATATATGCGCTCATTGTTACTATGATCCCTACAATCGCGGCCCAAAGCATCTTTTTACCAGTTTC
>JACCDV010829354.1_pt1 | contig 14913 bp, 14 predicted proteins | sample 7446131 | NCBI WGS metagenome assembly JACCDV01 (sample SAMN15323448, study PRJNA562643) | freshwater metagenome | isolation source: river surface water | place: USA:Blue River Watershed | collected 2017-08-17 | reverse complement strand
TCGTGCTGGTCACCTTCATCAAGGACAACTGGCCCTCGGCCGACGACTGGAAGTGGATCAAGAGCGCCGGTGGCCTGTTCGGCGCCGAGGAAGTGCCTTCGCACCGCTTCAACGCCGGCGAAAAAATCCTCTTCTGGTCGGGGGTGTTCTTCCTCGGTCTGGTGGTGGTGGCTTCGGGCCTGGTGCTCGACAAGCTCATCCCAGGCTTGGTGTATGAGCGCGGCACCATGCAGATCAGCCACATGGTGCACGCCGTGGCCACGTTCTTGATGATGGCCATGTTCATGGGCCACATCTACATGGGCACCATCGGCATGCGCGGTGCCTACAGCGCCATGCGCGACGGCCATGTGGACGAAACCTGGGCCAAAGAGCACCACGAACTCTGGTACGACGACATCCAGGCCGGCAAGATCCCGGCGCAGCGCTCGACCCCCATCACTGCAGCACCCAAGCCCGCGCCTGGCGCCGCTTCGGTTTGAACACAGGAGTATCCCCATGAAAAAGACCCTGCTTGTTGTGTCCGCCTTGGCCCTGAGCTTCAGTGCCGTGGCCAAACTGCCGGCGCTCAGCGACGAAGCCAAAGCCAAGGCCGCAGAAACAGCTGCCAAAACGGCTCACGGCAACAAAGTGGCCGACTTCCAACTGTGCAAGTCACGCGAAAAAGTTGCGGCCCACTATTACAAAACGGCCAAGGCCACCGGTGCCAAAGCCAATGCACCGACCGCCACACCCGCTTGCGTGGACCCTGGCGTTTACAAGCCAGCAGAACAAGCGGCAGCGCCAGCAGCCGCGCCTGCACCAGCGGCCGCACCGGCCAAAAAAGGCTGATCTTTTTTCAGAGTCCCAAGCCGCAATCCCCCGTCCTCACCGGCGGGGGATTTTTGCGTTAGCCTCACACCATGTCTGCCGTTTTGACCGATCTCACCGACACCCCTGTGCGCCTCAAGCCTGCCTTGACCCGTTCCCGTGCCTCGCTCACGCGCACGGTGCAGGTCTGCAACGAGTTCGGTGAGAAGTCCGAGACCCAGATCCCGGCAGAGCGTGCGCTCACGATCTACCTCGACAAAAAAGAACTCGTCACCCTCATGACTTTGGGTGCCGAGCCCGAGTTGCTGGTGCTGGGCTTCTTGCGCAACCAGCGCCTGATCGATTCGGTTGACCAGATCGAGTCCATCACGGTGGACTGGACGATTGGCGAAGGCGAAACCGGCGAGCCCGGTGTGGCCGCGGTCAAGACGCGCCCTGGCGCCCACATCACCGCCCAGCGCAGCGCCGAGCGGGTGGTTACCACCGGCTGTGGGCAAGGCAGCGTCTTTGGCGATCTGATGGCCCACATCGACGACATCGTGCTGCCAGAAGCACGGATCACGCAAAGCCAGCTGTACGCCTTGGTCAACGCCATCCGTGTGCAGGAGACCACCTACAAATCATCAGGCTCGGTGCATGGCTGTGCGCTGTTCCAGGGTGAGGACATGCTGATGTTTGTGGAAGACGTGGGCCGCCACAACGCGGTCGACACCATTGCCGGCTGGATGTGGATGAACGACATCAGCGGCCAGGACAAAGTGTTCTACACCACAGGCCGCCTGACCAGCGAGATGGTCATCAAGTCCGCCCAAATGGGCGTGCCGGTGGTGGTCTCGCGCAGCGGCATCACCCAGATGGGCCTGGACGTGGCCAAGCGCCTGGGCCTGTGCGCCATCGGCCGGGCCACGAACAAGCGTTTTCTGTGTTTCAGCGCCCCCGAGCGCATGGTCTGGCAAACGGCGTTGGCCAGCGTTTGATTCTGGATTGCCACGTCTCACAGGCTGCGAAGTCTTGGTAGGTCGGTGGCTTCAGCCCCGACATGGATCCGCGACAGTGCACGCAATGCCGGAGCTGAAGCTGCCGACCTGCTTCACGCAGATTTGTCATCGCGAGCGCAGCGTGGCGATTCAGTCCCCGAAATCCCGTTTCTCATCGCCGTGATTGCGATCTGCGGTAAGGTCGCCCCATGAACAAGCAAGGTTGGATCCATGGATGGACGCTCGGCGCACGCCAGCTGTGGCGTGATCTGCGGGCGGGTGAGTTGCGGCTTTTGATGCTCTCTGTGGCCTTGGCTGTGGCGGCACTCACGGCAGTGGGCTTCTTGGCCGACCGATTGCAAAACGGTTTGTGGCGCGATGCCCGCCAGCTGTTGGGGGGGGATGCCGTGGTGGTCAGCGACCAGTCCACGCCTGCGGGCTTTGCGCAGCAGGCCGCGCAACGCGGCTTGCAAACCAACACCAATGTGAGCTTTCCGACCATGGCGCGGGCGATGCCTGAGCAAGGCGGTGCCAGCCGCCTGGTCGCTTTGAAAGCGGTCGAACCCGGTTATCCTTTGCGCGGCCGCCTGGAAGTGACGCCTGCCAAGGCCAACGCCAGCATTCCCTCTGTTGGCGAGGTGTGGGTTGATCCGGGGCTCCTCGATGCCCTGAATCTGCAAGTTGGGCAGATGCTCGGCTTGGGGGACCGCCAACTGCGCATCAGCGCCACCATCGTGCGTGAGCCTGACCGCGGTGCCGGTTTCATGAGCTTTGCGCCCCGCGTCATGCTCCATGCCTCAGACCTGCCATCGACCGGTCTGGTGCAACCGGCCAGCCGCGTGACCTGGCGCATGGCCGTGGCTGGGCCGACCGCTGAGGCCGATCGCTTTGTGCAATGGGCCAAGACCGAGATCGACGCGCACCATTGGCGTGGTGTACAGATCGAGTCGCTCGACACCGGTCGCCCCGAAATGCGCCAGACGCTGGACCGCGCTTCTCAATTTCTGAACCTGGTGGCCTTGCTGGCCGCCTTGTTGTGCGCGGTGGCGGTGGCCCTGGCCTCGCGCAGCTTTGCCGAGCGCCAGCTCGATGCCTGTGCCTTGCTCAGGGTGCTGGGGCAAAGCCAGCGCACACTCACATTGAGCTACGGCTTGGAGTTTCTGGGCGCAGGCCTGATCGCCAGCGCTTTGGGCGTGTTGATCGGCTACGGCGTGCACCTGGGCTTTGTGCAGCTGCTCTCGGGCCTGGTTGACACCCAATTGCCTCCAGCCACGGCATGGCCCGCGCTCATGGGCATGGGCATGGGGCTGACGCTGCTGATCGCCTTCGGTCTGCCGCCCGTGTTGCAACTGGCCCGCGTGCCGCCGTTGCGCGTCATCCGCCGTGAATTGGGTGGTTTGCAAACCCATTCGGTGCTGGTGCTGGCCATGGGCCTGGCGGGTTTCGCCTTGACGCTGCTGATGGTCAGCCGCAGCCTGACCTTGGGGCTCATCACCGTGGGTGGCTTTGCGGTGGCCTTGCTGGTGTTTGCCGGTCTGGCGGCCTTGGCCTTGTGGCTCTTGCGGCGCACCGTGCCCGGTGAGCAAGCGCCACGCTGGCTGCGCCTGGCTACGCGTCAGGTGGCGGCGCGTCCGGTGTTTGCGGTGGTGCAGGTCAGTGCCTTGTCGGTCGGTTTGCTGGCGCTGGCCTTGCTGGTGCTGCTGCGCACCGATCTGGTCGCCAGCTGGCGGCAGGCCACACCGGCCCATGCGCCTGACCACTTCGTCATCAATGTGCAACCCGAACAAGCGAATGACTTTTTGGCCAGCCTGCAGCGTGCAGGCGTTCAGTCGCCCGACTGGTTTCCCATGATCCGGGGGCGCCTGGTCGCCATCAACGGGCGCGATGTGGGCCCCAATGACTTCACCGCTGAGCGCGCCAAGCGCCTGATCGACCGCGAGATCAACCTCTCGCACGCGGCCGATTTGCCCGCCCACAACCCGCTCACGGCTGGCCGTTGGGTCAGCGGCGAGGCCGATGGTTTGAGTGTCGAGCAAGGCATTGCCGACACCCTGGGCCTCAAGCTGGGCGATACCCTGCGCTTTGACATCGCCGGGCAATTGCGCGAGGCGCGCATCACCTCGCTGCGCAAGGTGGACTGGGCGTCTATGCGGGCCAACTTTTTCATGCTGTTTCCGCTGGCCCATATGCCTGACTTGCCCATGACCTACATGGCCGCGTTTCGCTCGCCCGAGGGCAGCGCTGGCTTTGACAACGCCCTGGTCAAGCAGTTTCCCAACATCACCAGTGTGGACATGCGCAGCACCCTGGCGCAAGTGCAACGCGTGATGGACCAGGTCATCCGTGCAGTGGAGTATTTGTTCGGCTTCACCTTGGCTGCAGGCGTGATGGTGCTGTTGGCCGCCGTGGGTGCCAGCCGCCAGGCGCGTGAACGCGAATACGCCATCATGCGGGCGCTGGGTGCCAGTCGCCATTTGCTGGCGCAAGTGCAGCGCACCGAACTGCTGGGCCTGGGTTGGCTGGCCGGTTTCATGGCCAGCGCCATGGCCATGGTGGTGGGCTGGGCATTGGCCCGCTTCGCGTTTGAATTCACCTGGGCGCCGCCACTGTGGGCCCCGCTGGCGGGCGGCACGCTGGGCGCCTTGCTGGCCTGGGCTGCAGGCAGCTTGAGCCTGTCGGGCGTGCTGCGCCAGCCTGTGATGCAAACCTTGCGGCAATCCACTGAGTGAATCCAAACCTTGACACCGATCCCGGCACAATAAGGCCCCATGCACACCGAAGAAAAACCACCGTTGGATACGCCCTTTGAATGGATCGGCGGCGAAGTGCGCGTTCGTGCGCTGGTGGACCGCTTTTACGATCTGATGGATCTGGAGCCTGCCTATGCCGCGCTGCGTGCAGCGCACGGCAGCACCTTGCAAGATGCCCGCGACAAACTTTTTTGGTTCCTGTGCGGTTGGCTTGGTGGCCCGGACCATTACATCGAGCGCTTTGGGCACCCGCGTTTGCGCATGCGCCACATGCCGTTTTCGATCGGCATCCTCGAGCGAGACCAATGGCTGGCCTGCATGGACCAGGCCATGGATGAAACCCGCGTGGATCCGGTGCTGCGCGAACGCCTGAACAAAAGCTTTTTTCAGACCGCCGACTGGATGCGCAACCGGGGTGCTTGAGCGCCGGATGCCTGACCACGCACACCAGGACCGCCCGTGAAAATCAACTCTCTGCAAGACCTCAAGAAAGTTCAGAAACAACTGGCCGAAGCCCACGAAAAGGCCAAGGCCGAGGCCGCCGCGCGTGCGGCGGCAGCCCGCCAGCGCGAGGCCGAAAACAACTTGTTCGCGCGTGCGGTCGGCGCGGTCCAGCGCATACCCGATACCCGTCAAGCGCCGCGTTCAGCCACCGTGGTGGCACCCGTGGCCGTGCAACGCCAAAGAGACGAAGAAGCCGTGCTGCGCGATGCCCTGAGTGACGAATTCGATGTCAGCACCTTGCTCGACACCGATGACATGCTGAGTTTTCGCCGCCCCGGCATTGGTCGCGATGTGACGCACAAACTGCGCAAAGGCGATTGGGCCATTCAGGGCGAAGTGGATCTGCACGGTTTGCGCAGCGAAGAAGCCCGCGTGGTGCTGGCCGAGTTCATCCGCAACGCCCACCGCCATGGCCTGCGCTGCCTGCGCGTTGTGCATGGCAAAGGTCTGGGCTCACCTGGCAAAACGCCGGTGCTCAAGTCCAAGGTGCACAGCTGGCTGGTGCAAAAAAACCAGGTCATGGCCTTTGTGCAGGCCAAACCCGCCGAGGGTGGGGCAGGAGCCTTGGTGGTGCTGCTCAAGCCTGCAGGCTGACACACGGGATTGCCAGGGCCCTCCATGTCTGTTTATTTGATCGGTGACATCCAGGGCTGTGATGCCCCGTTGGCTCACCTGTTGCAGCAAGTGGCGTTTTCGCCCAGCCGGGACCAGCTGTATGTGCTGGGCGACCTGGTCAACCGCGGGCCTGACTCGGTGGGGGTGCTGCGCCGCTTGATGGCCATGGGCTCATCGGTGCAATGCGTGTTGGGCAACCACGATCTGCACTTGCTGGCCGTGGCCGCAGGGGCCAGCCAGACCAAGCGGCTCGACACACTCGATGCGGTGTTGCAATCGCCGGACCGGCTTGCCATGCTTGACTGGTTGCGTCACCAGCACATGGCCATTTTTGCGCAAGGCATGTTGATGGTGCATGCCGGCGTGTTGCCTGCGTGGTCTGTTGAAAAGACACTCGCCCTGGCGGGCGAATTCGAGGCCGTTTTGCGCGGCCCGCATTTGTCAGCGTTTTTGCACCGGATGTACGGTAACCAGCCCGCTGCCTGGCGAGATGATTTGCAAGGCACCGAGCGCCTGCGCGTGATTGTCAACGCGCTGACACGCCTGCGTTTTTGTTCGGCCGACGGCACCATGGAGTTCGACGCCAAGGAAGGCGCACACGCAGCGCCTGAAGGCTTCATGCCCTGGTTTGATGTGCCAGGCCGACAAACGGCGCATGTGCCGGTGGCTTTTGGCCATTGGTCCACCCTGGGCTGGTTGGGCCGATCAGATGTGCTGGCGCTGGACACCGGCTGTGTCTGGGGCGGCTGTCTGAGCGCTTTGCGTTTGCATGCCGATGGGACGCACGCGCTGATTCAGGTCAAGTGCCCGCAGGCACAAGCACCCGGCTGAGCCCGTACGGGGGCTGTCACACATCCTTGGCACAATGGGGCCATGGATTTTTTGTTGATTGTTTTCCTGACCTTGCTCAACGGCGTGTTTGCCATGTCCGAGCTGGCCTTGGCCTCCAGCCGCAAAGCGCGCCTGGCCGTGATGGACGAGGCTGGGGACAAGGGGGCGCAAGCGGCGCTCAAACTGCTGGAAGAGCCCACCCAATTTTTGTCCACCGTTCAAGTGGGCATCACGTCGATCGGCGTGCTCAACGGCATTGTGGGTGAGGCGGCCTTCAGTGGGTCGCTGGCGCAAGCTTTGGTCAGCTGGGGTCTGAGCGTGCCTGTGGCCAGCGTCAGCGCGACCGCGATCGTGGTCACGCTCATCACTTTCACCACCATCATCTTTGGTGAACTGGTGCCCAAGCGCATTGGCCAGCTGTATCCCGAGGCCGTGGCCCGCATCGTGGCACGGCCTATGGCATGGCTGGCCAAAGTGGCCGGTCCTTTTGTGAAGCTGCTTTCGCTGTCGACCCAGGGCATGCTCAAGCTGATGCGCATCGACAGCAAAGGCAGCCACGAAGTCACCGAGGAAGAAATCACAGCCAGCCTGGCTGAAGGCGTGAGCGCCGGCCTGATCGAGGAGCACGAGCACCAGATGGTGCGCAACGTGTTCCATCTGGACGACCGCCCCCTGACTTCGATGATGACGCCGCGTGGCGATATTCAGTGGATCGATGCCAGCCTGACGCCCCAGCAAGCGATGGAACGCATCAACCAGATGCGTGTGGCGGGCAACCACTCCTGGTACCCCGTCTGCCGGGAAGATTTGGGCCATGTGCAAGGCGTGATCAGTGTCTCGCAACTGTTGTCTTTGCCAGCCGACGATGACCGCCCTCTGGAACACCATGCCCAGACCGCCCATTTCGTGCCCGAAACCCTGACCGGCATGGAGCTGCTGGAGCAAATGCGTGACCAGCCCAGTCGCATGCTCTTTGTGGTGGATGAATATGGTGAAGTGCAGGGTTTGCTGACGCCGCTGGATTTGCTGGAAGCGATCACCGGTGAGCTCAAGCCCGATACCCACACCGAAGCCTGGGCCACCCAGCGGCCCGACGGCAGCTGGCTCCTGGATGGGCTGATGCCCGTCAACGAGCTCAAATCGCGGCTGGACATCAAAGAACTGCCAGCCGAAGACAAAGGCCGATACAACACCCTGGCCGGGTTGCTTTTGTATGCATTGGGCCAATTGCCCGTTGTGGGGCAATGCATTGAGCTCGATGAATGGACTTTTGAAATCATCGATTTGGATGGTCGACGCATCGACAAGGTTTTGGCCATTCACCTTGAATAAGGTATTGAGATAATCTGATTCTTGTGCATGAATATCGAAATTCAAGGCTGAATCTTGTATGAATGCATTTGAATAGGGTATATTCAACCGTTCTTATTTTTTTATTCAGGAGTTGTTGTGACCCAAAGTTATAAAGATTTACTGCAACAGCGTGAAGCGCTCGAACAAGCCATTGCTGCTGCGCGCCAACGCGAAATCTCGCAAGCCGTGGCCAAAGTGCGTGAACTGGTCGCTGAATTCGGTTTGACAGCACAAGACATTTTCCCCGGCCGTGGCGCAAAATCGGCCACCAAATCCGTCAGCAAGGTGGCGGCAAAATACCGTGATCCTGCTACAGGTCAAACCTGGACAGGACGCGGCAAAGCCCCTAAATGGATTGAAGGCAAAGACCGCAGTCCATTTGTGATTGCCTGATTGGCCATTAAAAATTCGTCTCGGCCCTGAAAGCCCTGCACGGCCAACCCCGCTTCAGCGGGGTTTTTTGATGGTGCTTCTGCCAGCACATGCCATGGCGTATTCGAGCCAGAATCTATAATCGTCCATGTTTGTTATTTCAGGCTGTCTCGCATCACCATGACTTTCGCTCCCACCGATCATTCTGCGAGCTCAGAAGCTTTCACGCCTAAACGTTGGTATCTGGCCTACACCAAGCCTCGGCAAGAGCAAGTGGCCCTGGCCAATTTGACGCAGCAGGCTTTTGAGGCCTATTTGCCGCTCTATAAAAAATTCAAGAAAACCGAACAAGGTCCCGTGGCGCATTTTGAACCCATGTTTCCTCGGTATATCTTGTTTCGTCCCGGCAAGCCCGAGCAGAGCATCTCGGTGGTGCGCAGCACCAAAGGCATCGCCACCATCGTGCGCTTTGGGTTTGAGCCCGCCTTGCTCAACGACGAGCTGGTCCAGCGCATTCGCTTGCTTGAAGAAGATCGCAACCACGCCACATTGCAAGAGCTGAGCCAGCTCAAAGCAGGGCAGACTGTTCGCCTCAAACATACCGCGCTGGGCGACGTTCAGGGGCTGATACAAAGTGTTTCCAGCAAACGCGTGGCCGTGCTGCTGGAGATCCTGGGCCGCCCTACAGTGGTGCAATTGGAGCACCACCAGGTTGAGCTGGCCGATGCCTGAGTGAGCGCTGCGTTGCGGCATCTCGAGGATGCCCCGTTCGGGTAAGCCCATGACCAGGACAGCCCGCAAAGCCACTAAAATTTCGAATCGTTTCGCACAAGGTTCAGTCCATTGACCTCATCTCACCTTCCCCACAAGTTGCCAGGGCACATCGCCATCATCATGGACGGCAACCGGCGCTGGGCCAAAAAGCGGTTCATGCCCGCAGCGTTGGGGCATGCGGCTGGGGCCAAGCAAGTGCGGGACATCGTCAAAGCCTGCACAGATCTCGGCATCGCTCACCTGAGCTTGTTTGCCTTCAGTACCGAAAACTGGAAGCGACCCGAAGAAGAAGTCAGCGGCCTCATGAGCCTGTTCATGACTTACCTGCAAAAGGAAGTTGACAGCATGAACGCCAATGGCGTTCGCCTGCGGGTGGTGGGTGACAAAACCCGTTTTGCGCCTTCACTGCAAACGCTGATTGCCCAGGCTGAGGCGCAAACGGCGGGCAACACGGCCATCACGCTTCATGTGTGTGCCAACTATGGCGGTCGCTGGGACATGATCCAGGCCGCGCAAGCCTGGCAGCAAGCCCACCCCGGTCAGAGTTTGCAAGACCTGACCGAAGAAGGCTTGATGGCTCACCTCAGCACCTCGGGTGCGCCTGAGGTGGACCTGCTCATTCGCACGGGGGGTGAATCGCGCATCAGCAATTTCATGCTCTGGCAAGCGGCTTATGCCGAGCTGTTTTTCACCGAAGACCTCTGGCCAGAGTTCACGCCAGCACGGTTGAAGCAGGCCATTGAATGGTTTGCCGGTCGCGACCGCCGCTTTGGCTCGTCCGCGCCCATTTGAACCTGGCTCAGGGGGCCATTTTTCAGACCCCGTGCCAGCCGAGGTTTGAAAATCACACGACGGTGATCTTGCCCGCCGCGTCCCGCGCACGTTGCAGCGCGTTGGGGCCTTTGGCCAGGGCCACGGCCATGCGGCGATACGGCCGTGTGGTGGGTTTGCCAAAGATGCGCACATCGACACCAGGTTCACTCAAAGCGGCTTCAACGCCAGTGAATTTCGGGTCTTGGCCTTCCTTGTCGGCCAGCACCACGGCGCTGGCACCTTCGACGCACTCGATCACGGGAATCGGCAGGCCCAGAACAGCGCGGGCGTGCAGGTCGAACTCGCTCAGGTTCTGGCTGATGAGCGTGACCATGCCGGTGTCGTGGGGGCGCGGGCTGAGTTCGCTGAAGATGACTTCGGTGGGCGTGACGAAGAACTCCACGCCAAACAGGCCTGCGCCGCCTAAGTCGGTGGTGACTTTTTCGGCCATGTCTTGCGCGGCTTTCAAGTAGTCCAGCTTCATGGGCTGGGGCTGCCAGCTGTATTGGTAGTCGCCGCGTTCTTGCACGTGGCCGATGGGCTCGCAAAACAGGGTAGGGCCCTTGCGCTGGCGGATGGTGAGCAGGGTGATCTCAAACTCGAAGTTGATGAATTCTTCGACGATGACTTTCTGGCGATCGCCGCGCATGCCCGCGCAGGCGTAGTCCCAGCTGGCCTGGATGTCGGCTGCGGTCTTGGCCACGCTTTGGCCTTTGCCCGATGAGCTCATCACGGGCTTGATGACGACCGGAAAACCGATGTCTTGTGCTTTGGCCATCAGCTCGGTGGCCGACTCGGCGTAGCTGAACTTGGCGGTTCGCACGCCCAGGCCCACAGCCACGTCGCGGATGCGGTCGCGGTTCATGGTCAGGTTGGCGGCACGGGCGCTGGGGATGACTTCGAAGCCTTCTTTTTCCACGTCGAGCAGCACTTCGGTGCGGATGGCTTCGATCTCGGGGACGATCAGGTCGGGCTGGTATTTGGCAATCGCAGCACGCAGCGGTGCTTCGTCGAGCATGCTGAAAACGCAAAACTCGTCGGCCACTTGCATGGCGGGGGCACCGGCATAGTTGTCGCAGGCAATCACATGGCAGCCCAGGCGTTTGGCGCTGATGACGAATTCTTTGCCGAGTTCACCAGAACCCAAAAGCAGTATTTTTTTCATAAAGATAGGGGAGGTGCAGATAGGAGACAGCCGCTATTGTTGCTCAGTTGCCTGACGCGCAAGCTGCACAGGGGCTGATCTTGACCTGGATCATGTCTGTGAGCCGCATGCCCCAACACAATGGGGCCATGAATGCTGTTTGGACCTGGGTTCGCCAACATGGCGGCAAATTGTTGTTGGGCTTGCTCGCTTTGTTGCTGGGCGCGGCCTTGCTGCGTTGGTGGATGGGCCCGCAGGTACAGACCGAGGTTGTGCAGCGCCGTGATTTGTTGCAAACGGTGGTGGCCACTGGACGGGTGGAGACACCGCACCGGGTGGACATCGGCGCGCAGATCACGGGCACCGTGGCGCGTGTGCCCGTGGCCGAAGGACAGGTCGTGAAGGCGGGCGATGTGTTGATCGAATTGGTGGGTGCCGAGCTGCGGTCTGCCCAGCGGCAGGCCGAGCTGGCCGTGACGCAGGCGCAGGGCAGGCTGCGGCAATTAAACGACTTGCAGGGGCCGGTGGTGCAACAGACGCTGCGCCAGGCTCAGGCCAGTCTGGACACGGCGCGCGCCAGCTGGCAGCGCAGTCTGGCTTTGTTCGAGCAGGGCTTCATCGGTCAGGCGGCGCTGGACGAGTCGCGCAAGGCCTTGGCCTTGGCCGAAGCCCAAGTGCTGGCCGCACAAAAACAAGTGGCATCGACCCAGGCCGGCGGAGCGGAGCACAGCCTGGCCGTGGGTGCTGTGGCCGAAGCACAGGCCAATGCCGAAGTGGTCAGCGCCAAGGCCCGTTATGCGGTGATCAAGGCACCCATGAGTGGTCAGCTGATTGGCCGCAATGTGGAAGTGGGCGATGTGGTGCAGGCGGGCAAGGTCTTGATGACCTTGTCACCTGAAGGGGCCACGCAGCTGGTGGTGCAGATCGATGAAAAGAACCTGCGCCTCATCGCATTGGGGCAGCAGGCGCTGGTTTCGGCCGATGCCTATCCGCAGCAAAAATTCAAGGCCCAGGTGGCCTACATCAACCCCGGCATCAATGCCCAGACCGGCGCGGTGGAGGTCAAGCTCGACGTGCTGGAGTCAGTGCAAACCTTGCGGCAGGACATGACGGTGTCGGTGGATATGGAGGTGGCGCGCAAGCCGCAAGCGCTGGCGCTGCAGGTGAGCCAGATCAGCGACATCAACGGGGCAGCGCCCTGGGTATGGCTTCTGGAGGGCGGTCATGCGCAGCGTCGCTCGGTCCGGCTGGGTTTGCGTGGCGGCGCGTGGGTCGAGGTGCTGGACGGTTTGCGCGAGGGCGATGCCGTGATCACCCCGCCTAACGCTTCGTCGAATGCGCTGCGCGAAGGTCAGCGCGTGCGTGCGCAACCTTGAACGGTCTGCAGCATGTACAAGCCTTGGGTACCGTTTGAATGGATTGTGGCGATTCGCTTTTTGCGTGAAGGCCGCATGCAGACGGTGTTCATTTTGGTGGGCGTGGCGATTGGTGTGGGCGTGATTGTGTTCATGTCGGCGTTGCTGGCGGGCTTGCAGGGCAACTTCATTGCGCGGGTGTTGTCGGCACAGGCGCACATCCAGCTCTTGCCGCCCAAAGAGACCACGCGGACTTTGCGCCCAGCCAGCCCCGGCGAGGTGGATGCGGCCATCGTGCAGCCCCCTTTGCAAAGGCTCAAGTCGATGGACCAATGGCAATCGCTGGTGACCGATATCCGCCACATGCCCGATGTGACGGTGGTCTCACCGGTTGTCAGTGGATCGGCGCTGGCGGTGCGTGGCAGTGCGAGCCGGGCCATCAGCCTCACGGGGGTGGAGCCCGAGGGGTATTTTCAGATCGTCAACTTGCCCGAAAAAATCGTGCGCGGCACGCCGCGCTTGACAGGACAGGATATTTTGGTGGGCACCGATTTGGCCAGTGAGCTGGGTGTGGACGTGGGCGACAAATTGCGTGTGGCCAATGCCCAAGGCGTGGCCAACACCTTGACCATCAGCGGCGTGTTTGACTTGGGCAACAAAGCCGCCAACCAGCGCAGCACCTTTGTGGCCTTGCGCACGGCACAAAGCCTGTTGGGTTTGCTGGGCGGGGTGACCAGCATCGAAGTCACTGTGCGCGATGTGTACGCCGCCGAGACCATGGCCCAGCGCATTCAGGCTGCCACTGGCGTGGAGGCCGACAGCTGGATCAAAACCGGGGCGCAGTTTTTTGCGGCCGTGAGTGCGCAGACCACGGCCAACACGGCGATCCGTTTTTTTGTGGGCTTGTCGGTGGCCTTTGGCATTGCCAGTGTGCTGGTGGTGTCGGTGGTGCAGAAGTCGCGCGAGATCGGGATCATGCGGGCCATGGGCATTTCACGCGGGCAGGTGCTGCGGGTGTTCTTGCTGCAAGGCGGCTTACTGGGCTGGGGCGGCGCGGTGCTGGGCTGCCTGGTGGGGGCTGTGGGGCTGGTGCTGTGGCAGCACCTGGCTTTGAATGCCGATGGCACGCCGCTGTTTCCGCTGGTGCTGGACCCGAAGTTGTTTGCCATGGCCCTGGGGCTGGCCACCGTGACGGGCCTGGCTGCGGCTTATGCGCCGGCTTTGCGGGCGGCCCGTTTGGATCCGGTGGAGGCGATCCATGGATAGGTCGGATGTGGTGGTGCGCCTGCAGGGGGTGCGCAAGGCCTTCAATGTGGGCACGGACATCGAGACCGAGGTGCTGCACGGCATTGACCTGACGCTGCACCGGGGCGACTTTTGTGCGGTGATGGGGCCGTCGGGTTCGGGCAAGAGCACTTTGCTCAACATCATCGGTTTGCTGGACCGACCCACTTCAGGCTTGCTGCAGATGGCGGGCGAAGAAACCACTTTGCTGGGTGATCAGGCCCTGACGCGCTTGCGCGGGCACCACATTGGCTTTGTGTTCCAGTACCACCACCTGATCTCGGCTTTCACCGCATTGGAAAACGTGATGCTGCCCATGCTGGGTGCGGCGGGTTTTCCGAACCGGGCGATGCAGGAGCGGGCCGAGGCCTTGCTGGAGAGCGTGGGCCTGACGCCCTGGAAGAACAACATGGCCGGCAACATGAGCGGCGGTCAGCAACAGCGCGTGGCGCTGGCGCGGGCCTTGGCCATGAACCCGGCTTTGCTGCTGGCCGATGAGCCCACCGGCAATCTGGACACCAAGAGTGCCGACGCGGTGTTTGCGCTGCTGCGCCGCATCAACCAGGAGCAGGGCACGACCATCCTCTTGGTCACGCACAACCCCGAGCTGGGTGAGCGTTGCGACAAGACCATCCAGGTGGTGGATGGCCTGATCCAGACTTAAGCGTGGGTGGCTTGGGCCGCAATGCCTTGCAGTTGGGCGGCGGTCAGGCGGTTGCCATGTTGGCTGACCACGGCGGCGGCGGCGCGGTTGGCCAGGGCCGCAGCTTGCGCTGGGCTTTGGCCGTGCGTGATGCCGTACAAAAACGCACCGGCAAACATGTCGCCAGCGCCATTGGTGTCCACCGCCTGGGTGGGCACGGCGGGCACTTCGATGCGCTTGGCACCTTGGACCACGATGCAGCCTTTGGGGCCGCGTGTCAGGCAGACTGTGGTGGCCAGCTGCGACAGCTGACGGATGATGGCGTCCAGGTCGGTCGTGCCGCACCAGGTTTGCGCTTCTTCTTCGTTGGCGAACAGGTAGTCCAGACCGTTGCCAATCATGGCTTCCAGGCCTTGGCGGCAGAAGTTGATCATGCTCACATCGCTCAGGGTCAACGCGGTTTGCACCTGGTGTTCGATGGCGATTTGACGGCCTTTGACGGCCGCCTCCAGCCCGGTGGGCGAAGCGGCCAGGTAGCCTTCCATGTAGTAGATTTGGGACTTGGCAATGTCTTGCGGGTGCAGGGCGTTGCTGTCCAGTTGCGAGGTGGCGCCCAGAAAGGTGCACATGCTGCGCTCGGCATCGGGCGTGACCAGCACCATGCAGCTGCCGGTCTGGCCTTCTGGCG
>JACCDV010571873.1_pt1 | contig 14913 bp, 31 predicted proteins | sample 7446131 | NCBI WGS metagenome assembly JACCDV01 (sample SAMN15323448, study PRJNA562643) | freshwater metagenome | isolation source: river surface water | place: USA:Blue River Watershed | collected 2017-08-17 | reverse complement strand
GTGTGTTTTAATGTACAAATAATACATGGTTAAACATTAGACTGCTTCTTTCGATATTTTTGTACAAGGAATTCGAGGGTGTCGGGAATGTGCTTGAAGAATCGTAGTCCTTCTTTGCCATTCATTGCGAATGCTTCTTCGCGAGTGACGTTGCGCCATTCATCAAATGTCTTGGTCTGGCAATCAATACTTATATGTTCATCCATGATGGTTACATCGTAGGTGAAACCAGTGAGAACGATTGGCTTCTGAGTAACTTTACTGGTGATGTTTGCATAACCATCGATGATGAAGTCTCCGTAGACCCATGCATCATCGTGAATCTTTGAGTGACCGCGAACTTGTGTCTTACCGAAGACTTGGGCATTACCATATACCGAACACATGCCATCGATCACGACTTCATTGTATACGACTGCTCGTTGGAATACTTCGGTTTGTCCGGCGACTACTGCTTTATCACTTACCATTGCGTAGTCGTATACGTGAGCCTGATCTTTGATCTTTGCGTCACGATTCACTCGAGCTTTGCCATAGACCATAGCACTGTCGTAAATCCAACAGTCGCCTTCATGGGATAGATTCTCTTCACTCTCGACGAATCCACCAAGGTCACCTAGGCTTACATCACCGAAGTCCCGAAGGGCTTCAATCACGTACAATTTCTTTTCACCGACCCGAATGTCAATATCACGGTTTAGTCTATACTTAGGCTGCTGCATCATCTACTTTGATTTCATTGAACGTCAACTCGAACGTCGGAAGCTTCACTTTTTTCATGTCTGGAAGATCTGGCGAGTACGAAAGCGACACGTGAGGTTTGTACTCTGGCCAAGCATCTTTCATACCATACGTTTCTTCATAGTGCTTACGAAGCCGCAGGATCGACGGCGACTCGATCTTCAGCACTGGTATGTTATTATTAACCCCAAGCATCATAATGTCAACCACTTTTGCGCTGCCTGATGGAGCAATAGTCTTACGATGGTTTGGAATGTTGTGTGTCGACGTCGTGAAGAAGATCGTCGTATGGAAGTCGAAGTCTTTCTCGTCCTGCTTCGTACCATCATACTTCGTGGTCAGGTCAAAGCCATTCTCTTTCGCCCAAGCTCGAAGCTTGCGCTGAGTTGCTTCGTCATATTGTACAGCCACATATTTTGTAGTCGCTTGTTCCATGATGTAATCCTTGAACCTGATCATATTATTTCCAAACTGCTATCGCTAAGTCAATGCCAGACACTACGCTTCCAACTACCGTGTATGTGGTCGTACCTCTTCCGGTAGGTCTTTGATACCATGAATAGTGACCGGTTGCGCTTTCATACGCTGCAGTTACTACTACCGGAGCCGGGCCCTGACTGGCTGAAACCGTTGGGTTAGTAAAGCCATGCGTCCCTGCACCTAAAGCAATACTGTTAGTTGGTGCCTGTACACTAATTGCTAATGATGAGGTGTCTGCCGCGTTAACTAGAGTCCCAGTATATATAGGTGTTGAACTTGAATAATTTCGTACTTCATACACATCTAATGCTGATCGGCCCGATCCGCCAGATCCTGAAATTGTTAAAGATCCGGATGCACTAGTTTCTAAATACCAAACCGACGCTGAACGCAAGTTTACTACACCGGTCTGCGCTGCTTGTGTCATTGCTACGCCACCAACGGTCACACCAGAAGCTGCAGGCGAGCCTGCAGGCTCGCAACATACGACAATTAGCTTTGTACCAGCGGTAAATGTTTGTGCACCAGCTGGGAAGCCGTCACCGCTTGTAGCATTTCTGCCAATATAAGTTACAGTTGGCCCTGTCTTTAGGTAATTATTGTAAATAGGTATAAGTGGTGTTGTCATTGTGCCGCTACGACGTTTGCTATTTTAGCGCCGCCACCAAATACATTTATGAAAATGTAGAATGAGTGGCCTTGTGTTGTGGTGAATAGATCACCTGTAACTTTTGAAAATCCAGACATTGTAATTGCACCAGCAGTCGCAGAGTTATTCATATAGATTATCATCGTATAAGCAGACGAAGATCCAGCCGAACTCGGTGCAGCAAATGTAAAAGCTCCACTGTTAGTGATATATTTCCAGTTACTGCCAACTAATGCTGGCGTATACGTTCCGCTACTAATTACACCATCCACATCGAAGTTTGAAATATATGATCCATTGAGTGAAAGAATACCACTTTCACCTGCAGTCATTGCCGTTGCTGTAATTCCATTAGTGCCGTCTAATACGATCGCCATATCAAACTCCTGAATATGTAATAAAGAATTGATCGATGTCTTCAGGCGTTTTTTGCTGAAGCGCAGCAAGAGTATCAACTAGAGGATCCTCTCGCATAATCAATGAAGGACGTGTTGCTCGAGCTAACGCAATGAATTGCTGATCTTCAGGTAATGTACCAATAAGCATCTGTACCTGTGCAGGAAGAATACCTTGAAGCCAAGCTTCACCTTCTTGACGTGATATCCATTGTTCTGTAACGAGACCAATGATCAACTGTGCGAATGAGATTGACTCCGGTACGACGATTACTTCTTCAGTAATATCAAGCGGACCAGATTCAGTCCAACGCCATCTGCTTTGTGCAATATCATATGGAAGTTCACTATCTTCTAATATACGATATGGTGTATTACTTGGTATGTCTTTTTGCGCAATTATTTCTAACTGATTGGTATACTCTGGTGACGGATATAAGATCGCCACTTTGTTTTCGTCTTGTTGGAAAATGATAACTTGCATGGTGATCCTCAACGGAAAATAGCGACATTGATTTCGTAGTTATCACCCGGAACACCGTTTGCAGATGAACCAATTTGAATACGAAGTTGAGTTGTTGTTTTAAGGTTAGCAGCTCCACTCGCGCCAGCGACTACTACCATACCACCAGAAATGTTTGTAAGTAATGTTCCACCACCACCAAAAACAACTGCATAGTTCGCGTCTGGTAATGCTGTTGCGAAGTTGATAGTATAATCTCCAGTAGCGTTTCTTACAACTGAAGATACGTTTCCATTTGCACGTATTGTAACAGTAGTAACACCGTTAAAGTTTACCCAAGCACGACATGCATACACTGGTGCAGATCCAGTTGCATTTAATTCTGTTCTAAGACTTGAGGTGTTAACTGCTAATCCGCCGTTAATCGTGGCAGTGTTTCCACCCGCTGCGTCAACTATAGCATTTGTTCTTAGTGTGCTCATTGGTTAGATCCTATTATGCGTTTGCAAAACCAATTGTTGCAAAAGTTACAATGAGTGCTTCTGCTAAAGCACCAGCAGTTATGTTTGTAACTCTGATGGTAAATGATCCGGCACCAACCCATCCTACTTCTATGCGATAATTAGCCGGGTTTACAGTTTGAAATAAACCATTGACAATGACTACTTCACTTCCAGATACAGTGGAGTTGTTCACCGTAAAGAGCACTGCAGTGTTCGCTGCTAAAGAAGCAGCAGACATCGTGATTTGTCCGGACCGAGCATTAAGTGTAACTGCAGTGGCTTTACTCGTAAGTTGTGTTACCGCACCACCCGAACCAGTTCCGTATCCAATGTACGTACATGATACACTTTTATTTGTCAACGTCTGTGTTGCATCAGTTCCAACCAATGTAGTAGTAGCGTCTGGAACAGTGATCGTTCGATTGGTATTCGTACCAGGTGACTGGATAGTAAAGACACCAGTCCCGGTAGTGTTTGCTAGCATCGTGATCTGTGACATGTCTTACCTTAAATGATGGTCCAAACTGTACCGCTTGGAATAGTAACAGTAACACCATTGTCGATTGTAACTGGCCCGATCGTCATGGCGTTGTGTGTTGATGGAATAGAAAAGCTCGTAGTGATTGATTTAGGATTCAACCAAAACGGCTGACCACCAGTTTGCTGAACATAGCCAGCATTCACGATGTTACGATTCACATCGATAACCTCGGTGGTCGATACATTAAATGCCATTTTGGTTCTCCTTCTTTTCTATATTTATTCTTCTACGATATAGACCTTAAACCAAACATCTTCATCAGGCACCTTGAAATACGGCTTAGTACCTTTCTTAGGTTTTTCAACCAACATTACTGAATCATCATCTTTGCCATATACGATATGATCTAAATCTTCTATCTTAAGCTTGACCTTTTTGTTAGGTCCAATTCTGCACTGTGTAATATTGACTTCAGTTATCTTTATTCTACTGTTACCCATACTGTATACTTTCTTGCTTCATCCATATACTGTTGTTGAATCTTACACGAATCGCGATATTGATCAATCATTGTATGATATGTGTTATGTATCATATCATAGTATGCGATTGCTGCAGTTGCACTATTTGTACGATTGTTTAAACCTGTTGCTAAATCGTGCCACACAAATGAACTAAAACGTGATAGGTTTTCTTTATATGGATTATTGATAACTTCCCATGTTTCATAACCTTCTTCATTAAGATACACACCGTTCAATATGATCTTACTGTTATAGTCATCTCTCAATTCATTAATGAGTCTAGCAATGTGGGCTCGTGCTGCTTCAATGCTTTCATGCAAACTATCATCTGCAGTACACCTAAACGTATTTTCAACGATGTGATCACCGAAGTAAGTAATTGCTTCTACCCTCGTTGAAAGGTCTTCCATCCATTTGATCCATCCATCATAATTACTATGAGGTGCATCAGAAAGATTTTCATCTATCCAAACTTGGCCGGCATCTTTGAATGACTTAAGTACAGTTAATGCTTGATCATAGTCTATTGTTGTAACATTATTCATTATGAACCATTGGCTGACAAATCCTTCGTCAGTTCCAGCCCCAGGGCCGCACGCCCCAAGTTCTCTTAACATTTGTAATGAAACTTTCATCCAATTGCCCCATATGCTCGACTCGATCCAGCTATCCATGTTACAGCATAACCGTTTGTATTGATCGCTTTTCCACCAGCCCCGCCCAATCCATCTGGTCCAGTTTTTGTACCAGGTGGGTCTCCAGCGTCAATTGTTTCATTAGCCGGCTGTGTACCGCCAGAAGCTCCCCATCCGCCACCACCGACCCCGAATCCTGCAGTATTAGCATTTGTGCCGGCTTGACCAGCACCTCCGCCAGCTGTGCCATAAACCGTTAAAAACGTTTGGTTCGTAGGAGTAAAATTGGCACTTAACGTACCAGACGCTGTACCAGGAATTATTCTTCCGCCACCAGCTCCACTAAATGCCGCACCATACGGCGCATTACCACCACCCATATAAATTCTCCTTTAACTTGGTAGACTATCTTGTCCTGATAATCCGCCATATCCACCTGCTCCGCCATGTGAAGCATACACAACATATGTCGTTGCTAGGTTGTTCGGGTTTACAAAGTTAGCAGAGCCAGTTCCTCCTAGGCCACCGGCTGGTCCATTCAATGTGTAATAATTAGTAGTATAACTACTCACATATGATTTTCCGCCCAAACCACCTCCAGCACCGCCTCCGCCTCCTCCTACATTAGCGTAGGCATAAAATCCAATATATGTGCCAACACCACCGCCACCACCGCCTCCACCAATATAACCATTAGAGTTATCTATGCTTACCGGTCCAGTTAGATTAATTGCTGGACCTCCAGCAGCGCCGTTTTGTGCAGAAACACCAAATATTGTTGAGTTATAGGTTACGTCAGCGCCATTACCGCCTCTACCAATAATGAATCCGTTGTTCGTGATTTTTAGACCACGCGGGTACGTGCCACCCATGTTGAGTGCTGCAACTGATGTATTATCACTCCAGATGTAAACACCAGAGTTGATCGTGAGTTCTACCTTACGATTCTGATCCCAGCCTATTGACGTAAGCCATGTATATAGATTAAGTTCTTGCGCATTAGCAGTGATTGTCGCGATAAACTTATCGGCCTTACCATAAAAGTTTCCGAGGCCAATTGCCGAACCACTTGCTGGAACACCTGCATCAACACCAAAGTACTCAGACATTTGGTGAGGAGCGGTTCCGCCGAATTCAGTTGCAACTTGAGTTAGTGATATTGTGCCACTTGATTGTAACGCCATTTATTCATCCTATGAATACTGTAGATGCACCGGTGCTAATTGAGTGATCAAAGCTTTCGCTATTGTATTTATCTCCGATCCGGGCAATCAGTTTACCACCAGCATAAACATTTGGTGATCCTAAGATTGTGTTGAGTGTAGGAGAGTGATTGACTGGTGATGGTGTACATGGATCTCCCCAAGGATGTGACACCATTGCATCACCAAACACCACCGGAGCAAAACCTTCGATCATTACTGTAGTCACCGTTGCAGCATCTGATTCTTGTGTAGTGCCAATGTCCCAATGCCACTTTGGTGGATCTACGGCACATAGAGAACCTTTAGCACCATCAGTGCATGTTACTTGGCTTTGGCCTTCACTTAATGCTGCTGCTGGCATCTTCTTTCTTCCTTATGATTGCCATGTTTCCAATGATCTCCCACTCGAGAAGTGTTTGATCGTCCCAACCCATTTGCTTAAGCAGTCGTGGATTCATGTCAACGTAGAGCTCACCATTACGATCTTCTTTTATCGTCGATATGCCAGTTAGTTCTACCATATTTATAGTCCCAACTTATCTCTTTCGATGATGTACGACTTGACGAGCTTCGAACGAACGATGTCTTCTACTTGGAAGTCGACGAACTCGAACTCTCTCATGCGATGAATGATTTGCATAAAAGAACGAAGACCCGACAATTCTTTCTTACGCTCAGAGGTAAGATCGTCTTGCTTCACGTCTCCGCAGAATACGATTCGGCAATTTTCACCAACACGAGTCATGACTGTATGTAGTTCACCATCGCCCATGTTCTGAACTTCGTCGACAAGCAAGATGCAGTCGTCAAATGTTTCACCACGAAGATATGAAGTAGTGATGAACTCAACATAACCTTTGCCTTTGAGAATCTCGTACGCATCACCGCGACCATATAGCTTAGTGCAGATTGGAACGTATGGTGATTCAAAGACCTTTGCCTTCTCTTTCAACGAACCGGGTAGGAACCCTTGGTCACGAGTTGAAACTGTTGATCGTACGATGTAGACCTTTTTGTATGGAGAGTTTGGTCGTACGACTTCCTTGAGCGCGAAGTACAATCCAAGGAATGTTTTACCTGTTCCTGCGATACCATGAAGCATGAGATTATACCCTTGATCCCAGTACTCAAACGCAACCTTTTGATTCTCAGTCATCGGGCTAATGCCGTCTTTCATATTGAATGGTTGGCGTTGGTCTTGAACAGTCTCATCCCCTTGTTGACGTTGTACTCTCTTCTGCTTCTTCGTCAATCTTTGTTGTTGGTGCAAAGGCATTATTGGTCCTTATGTTATTTCGTATTCACAGTTGAATGCAAGTGGGCAGACTTAGCCTTAATAAGAACGTCGTTAAAGCTACTATCTACTTTTCGCACACCTAGCCTTACGGGGTCAGCGAAACCCGGTGTTGCTAAGTTCTGTTTGATGTGAGGATTTTTTTCGAGAAACTCAGTGCGTTCACTAATGGTCATCACCGTCGTGAATTCTTCACCAGTTTCTTTGTTCGTAAATGTGTAGGTTGGCATACTGTACTCCGATAAAAAGAAAGGGCCCCTTGATAGGGACCCTGTTCACTACCACGTAACTATTTATCTATGTTACGTGATCAACTCGTAGATGTGGCGCCAATTTTGTACCCGAGAAATGTCGGGGTGGTGTTGGGCTTTGTTGTGGCCATGTTCAAGAAGGAATGGATTCAATCCAGCATTCAATCCCGACAATGCGTTTTCGAACTTATCTTCAACCCAGACACATCCACTATCTTTGTATTCAGCCAGAGCTTCGTCTTTGTCAGCACCGGTATCGAGGCAGATGATCTTCTCGAAAGCAGTTTCACCAAACAACCGACGAATATTCTTCCGACGAAGATCACCGGCATAAGGATCAGTGCTCAGAGAGGTGATACAGTGGAACACATACCCATGTTCTTCGTGAAGCTTTCGAACATATTTGATTGCATCACGGAATGGAGGAAGGTGTTCGATTCGAGCACTCTCGTTGAAGTGCCGGGCCAAAGCTTTGGCCTTTTCCTTTGGGATGTTGAATGTGTTTTCAATCTTGTATTCATCGTTCATGACGATGGGATACCCATGAAATTTCATCCATTCCGCAAAGGAGTGGAACCAGTCGAGCAGAACTCCGTCCGCATCGACTAGGATAAGTTTTTCGCGCAAGTACATGATGTAGCCTTTCTATACATGATCAATATAATCACTCGCAGAAGAATGTCAATGGCTATTTGTCACTTTCGAAGAAACTATTTTTGCGTTGTGACTTTTGCTCGCGCTGTTGCTTCACGAACTCTTTCTTCGTGTTATAGCGCTTACCATCTTTCTTACCAAACTGGTCAGACGCTTCCCATTCGTCGTCTTGCCAATCCTTAAACTTCTTCTGCTTTTTAGCCATTTTTTGGCGGACGTCCTCTTCTTTTTGGTTCTGCTTTAGTAACGATAGGTAGGTTAAGTCCTAGGCCTTCGTTGATGATGTCTGTAGTGAGACCTTCAGGTGGCTCTTGGAGCAAAACTTTTTCCATGAGCTTTGCGTCGTCTTTGTCAATGGTCTCGAGTAGTTCGATAAAAAGAAACTCACGACGATACTGTGGTAAACCATCACCATCGTAACCTTTAATGAAGTACCGAATCTTACGAGTCTGGCGATACAACATACCTTGTGATTCTACATGCGGCGATGGTGTGTAAGGTGGGACTGTGTCTGACGGAATGTTCCATTGGAAGTTTTCCTTATCGAACATGACAGACATAAGAGTACGTAGCGATTGATGGTTGTTCTGCTTGAGGAACAGAACCTTTTCTTCGCGTGTTGGCAGGGTCGCTGCTTTATTCACAATCTCAGATAATGAAAATACTGGCAACATGATTCTCCGTTTGAGCTCAATCAGAACTCGTTAAGATATAAATATAACAAGTACTAAGGAGGCATTAATGTTTTTAGATAATAAATACACAAAGGCATATTTCTCAATCATCAAGAACTGTAAAACTAGAGAAACTTCTGAGTCATACTTTGAAAAGCACCATATTATACCTAAATCACTTGGTGGTGATAATTCTAAGGAAAATCTGGTGAATCTTACTTATCGTGAACACTTCATATGTCATAAACTGTTAGTAAAAATGACCGAGGGTTCTAATAAGAGAAAGATGGCTTGTGCATTATGGACGATGACCAGAAACACTGGAAATAGAATTATATCTTCATACCAATATTCTAGCGCACGTTCTATTTATATCAAACACCATCCAAACAAAAACCTATCAGAAAAAGCGCGTCAAGACAGAGGCGCTAAAGTTTCAGCATCACTTAAAGGTAGAGTGTTTCCTCACCAACATAAAAATCTATTAGACTTTCAGAAAAAAATGAAAGAAGGATCTGTTGAAAATCCTAGAACTAAAAGTTGGTTAGTAACTACACCTAATGGTGATACATTGATCGTTAGAAACTTAGCTGCCTTCTGTAGAGAGCACGATTTATCCAAGGGCAGTCTTTGTGGAAGCGGCAAAACCAAAGGTTACACCGCTAAACACATTGATTAAAACTCGTTCAACGACTCAGTGAGCAGTTTAAGCCGATTCTTGATGAAGAAGTTGAGAAGTTGCGAGCGATCCTTCGTGTTCTCTTGAGCATATTCCTCGAGAATACGATCTTTAAGGTGTTGAGGAACTTGGGAAAGATCAATGAGCGCCTGGTTGCGAGCGTAGTTACGCTTAACTTCTGAACTCATTTTATTTATATCGATCCATTCTTCCAACCGCTTTTTGGTAACCGGCTTCTGACGGATGTTCATCACGAACGAATTGTCAGGCGAGAGAATGTTGGGAACACCGTCACCAGCATCACCTTTAACAATGTGTTCGTACAGGTATTGCTCAGGGTTAGAATGAGTAACCCACTTCTTCATCACGGGATTGTACTGCTTGACGTTAGCATACTTGTGAAGTTGAATGTAGTCTTTGTCACCCGACAAAATCAGGAACTTCTCACCAGTGTTGAGCTCACGCCCTTCTTGGTGAATGATCGTACCAATGATGTCGTCAGCTTCACAAGCGTCGATTTGAATGACTTTGTAAGGGAAAACAGTCTTGAGTTCTTCGCGGATTTTGTTGAGTGCAGCGAAGATCGAGGTCCAGTCGAGTTCCGACTCTTCACGGTGTTTCCGACGAGAAGCTTTGTAGTAAGGAAACTGCGCCCGGCGCCAATAGTTTTTGTCGTCAGCACAGATGATCAGTTCACCAAACTCTTCTTTGAACTTCATACGATTGAAGCGAATCGAGTTGAGAACCATGTGACGAATCATGTTTTCGTCGACTTCTGCGTTTTGATGATTGCCAATCTGCATCATGAGGTTAGCGATCATCACTTGGTTAAGGTCTACCAAGATGGCCATGTTGTACTCCTATTTTGACTATTAGATTATATATCAGCCTGCGAGAATGTCAACGGTAAACTTTGAGAATGATCGTCTCTTCGTTCAACCGGCCATTTGCTGCAGCAGCCTTAGTCTTCAAGTCGAGGAACACCTTCGATGCTCGAGCTTTGGTCGTAGATCCAATCTCTTTCAAGACATCTTCTGGCTTACGCAAGGTCTTCTTCAGGGAAGACTCCTCACGAATGTTGATGACTGTCGTGCCTTTGATGGAGAACCCATCGACAGAGGATGCCACCAATTGGATCAGGTGTCGATACTTGGTGTTGAATAGATAGGCCTCAGTAGCCCCAACGAGTGCTGCTGGATCAACCGAAGTCAACTTATACTCAGCACTCTCTTTCTGATACTTGACTCGAGCCACCAGCTTCTCTACAGGAACCTTCTTCTTCACTCGAGCTTTGCGAACAGTACGAACCTTCGACGCGGTAGCAGCGTTCATATACTTCTGACAATCGTCGATGATGTTCTTGATAAACTCAAAGAAGTCCTTCTTTTCCTTTGCGGTCTTGAGGTGCTTGTAACCCTCGACCAGATCAGGAGTCTTCTTGACAATGAGTTCTTCGATCTCGTCGAACAGAGGCTTGTAATAGTCGTACACCTTCTGAGCCAAAGGCTTAGGTGCTGCGATCTTCTTCAGTTCGTTGTAGACCGAATAGTTTGGTGCATCAAAGATAACTGTGCTGTCATGATATTCATCGATCACGCCTTCAACATCAGCGATGAAGTCACTGATCTTTTCAGCAAGGATGTCTGCCGAAGTCTTTACCGGTTTTGTCGAAGAAGCAGCTTCGGCTTGGCGATTGGTTTTGCCAATAGCAATCGCAGCGTTGATGCCATCGTTGATACGATTCATATACTTTTCTTCGAGCTGAGCACCTGCCATATGCATTTTGCAGAGCCCACCAAGGGTCGTATTGACACGCCAATCTTCTGCGTGTTTGAAGTCAGCCAGTTCACTTGCAGTACGATTCTTCTTGACCCAAGCTTCTGCCCACTTGAAGGCATCCTTGTGATCGTAGAAGTAACCATAGTTACGAAGGTTCTGATAGATCGCATTGTCCATATTTTGAACTCGCGACCAATCAGTGATCTCAACACCGACGTGTTTTTCTTCGAGAACCTTTGCCGCACCAGACTTGCGCTGGGGAACAGGTTTTGCTTCAGGCTTTTTTTTCTTTGCCGAAATTTTCTTGAGTGTAGCTGCCATCACGGTCTCCTTTGGGAACAGTATATATCAACATCAGAGAGATGTCAATAGCTCTTCCCACTGCCACTTGCGATTTTCCCATGAATATGTGTCATTGATGAATTCCACACGATCCTGACTTACTTCGGCACCATCGAGTACGTCGACGATAGCATCTCTTAGGTTTGCTTGAAACCGCACCACATGAGCATTAATGTTTTCCGTGTAGCCGTACATGTACGTGCAACCCATAGCAGTTTCTGGAAGGGCTGCCAGTGATGAGTGTACACATACCAACCCAGCACACATCGCTTCAATCATCACCAGACACGAGGTCTCTTGCCAGATCGAAGGATATGCTAAGATGTGAGAACGCTTAAGCTCTTCACGAATCTTCTCGTTTGGAACTGACTTTGAGTAGTTGATGCCAGGATGTGACTTGAACTTTTCAAACAGAGGTTCATATGGCTTGTCACGAACATCCCATCCGTACAGATCGAAAGACGAGAACACATTCAGTTCAATCTTGTCACCGAATTCTTTGTACAGGTTGTCGAACACAGGATAGAGCAACTCAAGGCCACGATGAGGCGTCGAGAAGTACATTAGACGAACTTTGTCAGTAGGCTTCTCATGATGTTCAATAGGTGTAATCGCATTCTGTAGAACGATGCCAGCATCGAATGGAACACCGAGATATGCATTGTACATCTGTTGTTGCCAGTGACTAACAAACACCAACTTGTTGAACTTCTTCCATCCACCATTCTTGAGGTGTTGTACCTCAGGATCACCTGCAAGATCATGCAGGACTAAGATCTTTTTCTTGGTGGAATCGAGTTCACGAACACGAGAATGAATGATTTGGTAACGAGAAAGCAACTCAGGCGGAAGGGAATTAATCCGATCCGCCATGAGTTCAGTCCCGCCTCTTGCGGGTTTAGTCAATGTATGCTTCTCCGTTTACACTGATGACGCTGTCCCAACGGAACGATCGCCATCCTTGGTTGATCGTGTCAAAGACCGCACATACCTCTGGATTGATCTCACGAACCTTCTTTTGGCTAAGTGGATCCTCGACTTGTGCCGGAGGAAGCACCGCCGGATTCAACGTGCAAGTCAGTACTCGAACATCGCCACTGAGTTTCTTGAACTCAACATCGACGATTTCATTTTTCAAAAGGCTGATCACATCAGACCTTGCCATCACCATATCCTCCAGAAGTGTTTTCAATCTCTTGAGCAAAATCACTATACCCGCCGATGTATCGACTGTCCCACCAAATTTGCGGAACAGTCTTGAAGTCAGGTTTACGTGCCTTCAACTCAGTATAGAACTGGTCGTTCAAGTCCATGTTGCGGTACTCAAACTTCAGTCCCTGTGCTTCGGCGAGAGCAACTGCGGCCTTACACCATTTGCATGCGGTAGTGCCATAGATCTCAATCATTCGCCATCGGCCCGCTTAGCAGACTTGTTCCAGTCCTTAAGGCGAGCGACATATTCTTTGCCGGAGACCTTGACCTTGATGAACTTGCGGTTGGTCTGCTCTTTGTTCGGGTTTGCGACAGTCATCACGACGTCTTTACCCTTCTGCAAAGCACGCAGTTGGTTCATGATGCGATCACCCGATTGAAGGTAGTCACTGCGCATGGCGTTAACGATCTTGCGATTAACATTGCTGTGCTTGCCCTGCGAGATAAAGCCTTTCGACTTGCCACCCTTTTTAGCCATTCGTCTTCTCCTTGTTCATTTCATATTGTACGTCTTTGCGCAAGAACCAGTATAGCCAACTGGTCATGCAATGGTCTTGGTCCCAGAAGAAGAGAAGGTCGATCAACCCCACAATATTGGGCTTACCTTCTCTTCTTAAAGCGTAATTTCTAGCACTGAGTGTTTGGTTACTCGATCCACCGAGTAACACGTTGAGTAGAACGGATAACGCTGTTCCTACTCTTGAAAAATATCTTACCACAGGATTCTGCATATGTCAACTCCATGATCTAACTCCGGAGTTATTTATGCTTACTCCTCCTGAAGCGCGTCGTCAATTCCCGTATGAAGAACTTCGAGCAATTCTTCATACGTTTCTAAGATAGGAATGCCATAGCGATCACAGACCATCTTGACGTTCCCGTACCGGTAGAACTCTTTCGGGCAACAGACAACTACTGCTGCAGACATTCCTGGAACACTCAGACCAAACAGCCCAAGTTCAAGCAAGGTAATGGGCGACTTAGAGTCTGCGGCAAAGTAGTAAACAATAGCATTGGCTGCTTCTTGTTGTTCGAGTTCCCAGTCGACCTGCTCATAGAACTGGGTTCCAGGCGTAGGGTCTTGTACCCAGCTCGAATCCCAGTCATCACGACGAGGATTCAAGAGAATCAGATCTTCATCATCGTAGTCGGACAGATCATTTGTCAGCCGCGTCTGCCAGTCTTCTGCTGCGCCCATGTCAATAGATCCACCAAGGAAGATCGTTACTGCAGAGCCAGCATCATACTTTTCGGGTGCTTTGATTACCCGAGTCATTCACGTTCATCCAGAATCTTGAAAGTCATATTATTGAAATACGCCGAAAGGCCAATGAAAAACCACGTAATGGCCCCTAGAAAATTACCTCCGGCAAACAAGAGCAACACGATCATGATCGCGCTCAGAGGCATAATCGCGAAGTTTACCCACCTTGCAATTTTGTTAGACATCTTAAACTCCATACATTTCAGTTACAATTTCGCCGGCACGCTTCATGTCGACCTTAGCACCATACTTGTCACGAATGACTTTCATAGCGACACCTTTGTTCTTCGGTGTTTTATCACCAAGAACTTCTTTGAGAACCGCACGAACCTCTTCGTCAGAAGCCATCTGTGGCAGAACACCCGACAGAATGTTTTTCTCGAAGTTGAGAGCGATCTTACGACCATCGTCGAGACTCAACTTGAGGTTCTCATCGATTGTGGCGATCAACTTCTGAATCACCTTGATAGCTTCATCATCGGTCGTGGCACGGTTGCCATTGTTCTTGCCGATCTTCTCAATCTCACTCAGAGCAAAGAGAATCGAAGGAGCGACAGGATTTCGAGTCTTTCTCAGATTGATCGACTCAGTTTTCAGTTTTTCAATTACAGACATTTCATTTTTCCTTACGAGGATCTTTTTCGAGGTGTTTTTGCAATCTATCAAAGAATGGCGAAGATTCACCACC
>JACCDV010338284.1_pt1 | contig 14916 bp, 17 predicted proteins | sample 7446131 | NCBI WGS metagenome assembly JACCDV01 (sample SAMN15323448, study PRJNA562643) | freshwater metagenome | isolation source: river surface water | place: USA:Blue River Watershed | collected 2017-08-17 | reverse complement strand
TCAAGGACGTGGAGTTTTTGGGCCATGCGGGTGGCTGCGGTGTGGCGGGTGTCGTGGAAGACAAACCCCGACAGGCCCGCCTTTGACCGGGCACGTCTGAAAAGCACATCGAGGGTGTGGCTGTCCACGCCGAAGATGCTCACAGGGTCAAACCCGCGCATGGATTCGATGGTGCGCCGGGCGGTGGGGGTGATGGGCACAGTTCGCGCCCCGGTCTTGCCGTCCCGGATTTTGATGCTGTGGGTTTGCAGGTCTGTCCATTCCAGACTGCAGATTTCACCGGCCCTCATGCCAGTCTGCAGGGCAAAGACGAAGGCGCGGCCAATGGCTTGGGTGATGGTGGCCGGGGTGCCGGTTGATCGCCAGCCAAGGGCGCGGAGCATGGCCCTGATTTCTGTGGGGGAGAGCGTTTTCTCGCGGTGCTTGGGTTGGGCCGGGCGGCGCACGTCGCGCATGGGGTTGGTGTCGATCCAGCGCCATTCGCGGCGGGCTGCTTCAAAGACGGTGCCCAGGGTGGTCATTTCGCGCAAAACGGAGCCGGGAAGGACGCGAAGCAGGCGGGCATCGCGCCAGGCCCCCAGGTCTTCCGGGGTGATGGATGCGATTTTCTTGCCAATGGGCAGTGGGGCATGGGCTGGCCCGGTGAAAGATGCCAGGCGGATTTGTTCAGCCCGTCCGCCCTTTTTGCTGGGGCTGATTTCTTCGGCGTAGCGGGTGAGGGCGTCTGCCAGTGTCTTGGTCTTGCCCGGACCGGCCTTTTTGGTTTGCCGCAGTTCGGTGGAGCGCTGGGCTGCCCAGATGGTGGCCTGCGCTTTGGTGTCGAAGGTGGCTGATTCGCGCTGTCCCGCGATTTCGATCTGGATCCACCAGCGGCCTGTTGCGGTCTTCTTGGGGGTGGCCATCAGTTGGGGATTTTTTGGGGGAAGGCTTGCGAAAAGTTGAGTTTATACGCCTCAACCACGCTCACACAACCCCCAACAACCCCCAATTTTGCGCCTGAGTGAGTAGTATTCCCTCAGATGTGCGCAGTCTAATGGTGCCGATAGCCGGAATCGAACTGGCGACCTACGCGTTACGAATAAGATGATCTTGTGTTGACCATTTTATAAAAATGCGTTGACTCACATTGAATTCACTTGTTCGCAAGACGATTAGTGAAAAAAGTGAATGCTTGACATTGCCCAAAAAATAAGCAAAATAGCATTCACTTAACATTCACTTCCAAGAAAAATCGTCATGTCAGAAGGCGCAACTTTTGAACTAAATAAAACCATTTTGCGTGATGGTGAAATAGTTTTATATCAAAGACCTGACCATGCAGTGAAGAAGTGGCAGTGTCGTGTGAGAGTGCCTAATGCTGTGGGCTATGTCATCAAGAGTACGAAGACAACAGACCTAGAGCAAGCCAAGCAGTTCGCTCAGAATTTGTGGGATCAGATGCGTCTCACAGTCATGGGTGGTGGAACGATCAAGCCACACTCTTTCAACGAGTTGTACCCTAAGTTCAAGGAGTGGCTACAGATCAATGCGAAGTCACCTAGACGCTTCAAGGATGTGACGAGCGCCATTGAACGCTATGCGTTGGTCTACTTTGAAAAGAAGTCAGTGGATCAGATTGGGACGAAGGAAATCCAAGAGTTCATTCAGTGGCGTATCAAGAATCCTGTGTTCAACGAACGCAACAAGAGAAAAGTCAGCGAGCCTAGTCCTGAGACGATCAGACATGAACTGTCATCACTGAAACGATTCTTTGATTGGATGAAGGTCAATCGTCACATCAAGCATGAAGTAGAACTGAAGCCCCCACCACTCAGCAAAAATCGCAGACCTCATTTCACAAAAGAGGAATGGAATCGCATCACACGAAACATGCGTGAGTGGGTGAAGGACGAAAGGCACACAAGATCACGCACCATGCTGACTCAGTACATGCTGTTGCTTGTGAACACAGGAATCCGCGTTGGCGAAGCGAGGGACTTGAAGTGGGCAGACATTGATCGTCAGGTGCGAACATTCAATGGCACAGAGGTAGAGGACATCATTCTGAGCGTAGGAGGGAAAACGGATCGTCGTGATGTGGTTGCCAAAAGTGCTGATGTGAAGGAGTACCTGAAACGCATTTGGGACTTGAGGTGCAAAGAGTACGCTGAGCTTCACGAGGGGGAGAAGGATGCAGACAAGGGTCCTCCGCTGTCAGAGCCTGTCTTTGCAGACAAAAACGGCAAGGCGATCAAGTCGTTCAAAAAGGGGTACGAGGGCTTCATTCAGCATCTTGGCTTGCAGAAGGATGCCAACGGAAAGACTCGCACCATCTACTCGCTGCGACACACCTACGCCACATTCAGGCTGTCGCATGGGGTGGATGTGTACAAACTTGCCCAAAACATGGGCACATCTGTGGAGATGATTGAGCGTCACTACGGGCACACGACAAACAGAGGCAACGCATCTGAACTGACCAAGGTGGCGCAGACAGCAGCTAGAGCCAAACATGCGTGGGAGTAAAAGCCTCTAACTTTTGCTAGAATGTTGCCCGTGCCGTTGTAGCTCAGTTGGTAGAGCATCGCATTCGTAACGCGGAGGTCAGAGGTTCGATTCCCCTCAACGGCACCATCATCAAGTCGTCTTTTGACGACTTTTTTCATTTGGGGCTTCCAAAAATTCCCATCTCATCAATAATGTTTTGCATAACGGCATGGAGACACGATGAGTACAAAGGCTGAGCTGCAGAAGGCGCTAGACAGACTGATTGGGGATGCTGATGAACAGATCCAACTCTATGAGAGCAGCATTCAGCGTCTATACAAGACACTTGGTGAGGTCTACCTGTGGTGGCGTGAAGCAAGAAAGTACGATGGCTTTCTTGATGAGCTATACGCCAAGCGAAATCTCATTCAACGAGGTCAAGAGGAAAAGTTCACTCGTCTTGTCAGTCTTGTGTGGCAGATGGATTGGAGTGGTCACGAAGCCCCCAAGCTGCAGAATTGGGCAAAAGCCCTTCGTGGACTTCACCATGAGTATGAGACGAACCGAGACGCATACCAAGTACAAGATGCGTCAGAGAAGATCAGGCAGTTCTTCAATGCAATGGGTGGCATTGGCGCAGTTGGAAAACTTGTTTCTCCACTTCAGCAGACGGACGATGAAGTTGGGGGTGGAAAGCAAAAAGCAGCAAAGCCCAAAAAGAAGTCTGAATTTGATGCACTGAATGAACAGCAGCTCCGTTCAAAGCACATTGAACTAGGCGAGCGATACTTTTCCAATGAAGACCCTTACATTAAAAATATAGTAAGAAAGGGCAAACGACTGAATGTGACTCGCAAGGGATACGCTGTTGCATTGGTCAGACGAACAGCAAGTGGCAGTCTAGACATTTTGAGTCTCACGAACAATGACGCCATAGTTCATGACACCATTGTTGAAACATACAAGCGTAACGATGACGCATTGCCACCGATTCTTCGCACATTGAGCGAGACTATCAAAACACAGACACTGCCCATTCAACTTGAAAAGCATCGTCAAGGTTTGAACGATGTGACAGATGTATTGGGCGCTGATGGAAAAACGAAGCTCAGAACAGTCAAGCGTCTGTTGCTCAGACCCAAGACCAAAGACATTCTGTTGAGCGAATGCCGTACAGATTGTTCGGTAGTCACGCTTGTGAAGCCAAACAAGTTTCCAAGCAATGTCACTGAATCCATCACCCTTCGTGCAGTCAACCACAAGTACATTGAGCAGAACATGCTGCAAACAAGGGACTTGTGCTTTTACACGACAGAGACAAAGCAACTTGAAACAGTGATGGACGAATCACTGAAGGCAAGTCATAGACTGAGGACCAAGAACACAGTCACTGACCGAATTCACAATCTGTACTTCTACAAGCTATCGTCACAACCTGATGGAAGCAAGCCACAAGCTGAAATCAATCACTCAGCACTTGGCTCGCCAACATGGATGGCAACAGTCAATAAAGAGTGGGTTGAGGACTTGCAGTCAATCTGTGTGGGAAATTGGCTGCGTGAATTCGGTCCTCAGTGGAACAGAGATCGCAACAAGCAAGTCATGCTCAAGCTGTCAAAGTCACTTGAAATCAGCTATGACGGGACTCGTGGACATTACACAAAGACAGAGACGAACATCCCCAAGCCAAAAGTGGCTCGTCATTCAAGCGCATTGAAATTCCATGTGCGATCCAAAGACATTTTCACAGTCTTCAACTCATTGGCGCAGCAAGAAATTCAAGGTGACATTGAACTTGCTGCCAATGAGCATGTGTTCACAATCACATTCAAGACTGGTCATGCATCGTATGTGATTGCTGTACCCACATGCAATGACAGAGGTCATTTGGATAGAACTGCGTTCAAGTCTAGCGAGGCATGACATGGCGATTAATCTGACACCACGATGGAATGACTTCGCTGTCTACTTGCCCGCGATTCAGAGTTGGTATTCGCAGCATGTTTTCTCAGACAGAGCTAGAAAGAAAGATCGCCCCTTTCCCAAAGGGATCACGCTCAAGGACCTCGACTATCTGAACCCAAAGAGCAAGCTGTGGCACTACGGCTATGGGTTGTACTCAGCAGGACTTTTCAGTGATGACGCCCCTCGTGCATGTTCCGTTGCGAATCGTGACAAGACATGCACAACTATTCTTGGTGACAGTGGTGGCTATCAGATTGGCATTGGCACATTTCCTGGAACACAGCACATCAAGCGTGAAAAAACGGCTGATGGCGTGATTCGTGCGTGGACTGAGTGTGGCGATGTTCGTAAGCGTGTGTTGAATTGGCTTGAGTCCAACAGCGATTACGCAATGACGATTGACATGCCACTTTGGGCAAGAACATCTGAGCAGTCAACGAGTCCATTCAAGATTTGTACAGAGCAGCAGTTGCTTGACATGACCATTGAGAATCTGAAGTTCATCAATCGTCACAAGCGAGGCAACACGAAGTGGCTGAATGTCATTCAAGGCACAGATGACAGAAACAGCAAGATTTGGTGGGATGCTGTCAAAAAGTATCGCTTCGGTGGATGGGCACTTGCAGGATCGGTAGGTTGGCGAGGTGGTCTTGACTCAGTTCTTCACAATGTCTTGATGATGCGTGATGAAGACGCATTTGAAGATGGTCAAGATTGGCTGCATGTGCTTGGCGTATCGCAACCTACATGGGCTGTCTTGTTCACAGCGATTCAGCGTGAACTCAGAAAGGGAAATCCCAAGCTGCGTATAAGCTACGACAGTGCAAGCCCCTTTCAGATGGTTGGCAAGTACCACGACACAGTGCGATACCCCAAGCTCACAAAAGAGTTGAAGTCGTGGGTGATGAGTGCAAGTGAAGTGCAGACGAATTCTGTCTATGCGAACACGAATGGAAAGTTTCACTTCCCATTTTCGTCACCTCTTGGTGAATTGATGACGCTAGACCACATAAATGTGAACGGTGGTGCGTATCAAGGAAAGCCAACAGATCACATCTCTTGGCTGTTGATGATTAATCACACGCTGTATGTCTATGTGAGAGCATTCCTTGAAGCTAACGAACTAGTCTTCTTAGATCGCATTCAAGCGCAGAACTGTGTGCCCAAAGAAATCCTAGAAGTCGTTGACTTCATAGAGCATGTCTTCAGTGTGAGTAATTGGAAGCGTGAAATCAAAAAGAACAAGCCCATGCTTGACGAAGTGTTTAGGAAAATCACGCCTAAGAGCGAAATCAAAAAAGACCCAACGAACGAAGCTGCTCTGTCTTGAATCAATAAAGCTGACCTGAATTTCTATGGCGTACTCAAATCAAACTATCAACTCTATTTCAATTAAAAAATTAAAAAACATAAAAAACTTAGAAAATTTACCATTGAATGAAAAAAGGTTGACAGCCATTCTTGGTGTTAATGGGTGTGGAAAATCAACTATATTGCATGCACTAGCATGTTGCTATAAGCCACCCAAAGGAAGTGATGTAACTAATCATTTGTTCAGTCATTGGTTCACGCCTACTACAGATTCAACTTGGGTTGGTAGTGAATTTGAAATATTTCATTCATATAAAAATGGAATCACAAATTTTGATGGTACACAGCAATATACTAAACAAAAAGACAGATGGACTCCGAGATATGATAAGAGACCTGAGCGTCACATTGATCTGATTGGAATTAACACATGTGTTCCAAAGATTGAGCAAGAATCTCAAATATCATTTATTCAGTACGAAACCAATCCTCTTGTTAATGACCTTTCTGACAAGATTAAATCTATTGCAGGTGAGATTTTGGGAAGGAGTTACACAGAGTTTAATCATCATAAGGTTTCAAAGACTAAAAACTATATAGGCTTGGCTCATAAAGGTGTTAGATATTCTGCGTTGAGTATGGGTGCAGGTGAGCAGCGTTTATTTCATATTTTGACGAAGGTTTTTGAGGCGCCCAAATATGGGTTGATCCTTATTGATGAGATTGATTTATTGCTTCATACAAATGCACTTTCACTTTTGCTTAAACACATCAACCAAAGAGCTGAAGAAAAGAATCTACAAATAATTTTCACAACGCATAGAGAGTCAGTTTTAGAACTTGACGAATTTATAAGCATCAAGCACATTCATCAAACTGACGAAAAGACTCATTGGCTATCAGATACAAAGTCTGATACATTGTTGAGACTCACAGGAAAAGCTGATAAGTCCATTGAATTATTTGTAGAGGACGATATTTCAGCAGCAATAGTAATGCAAGTTGTCGCAAGTCTTGCACTTAGAAAGTATGTGTCTGTAAAAGTCTTTGGAGCTTCTTCAAATTGTTTTACAGTTGCAGCAAGTTTAGTTGTCAAAAATGACGATTGGTCTAATATTTCTTTAATTTTGGATGGTGATGTTTATGTGACAGATGATGAAAAGAAGGACATGTTAAAGAAAGTGCTTTCAGGTAATGGTGTGGAAGTTTCATTGAAAAGGGAAAGAGCACTCTCTCTCATTAAGCAGTTTAATGGACAGGTTGAAAAATCTCCTGAGCAATATCTAATGGAAATGATCCTTTCACTTGATAGTGATGAATTGACTGAAGATGAGAAAGAAATTTACGCTGCCATGAAAACTCAAGTCTATGCAGCTGACCCTCACGAGTTGGTTAAGAGGGCAAATATACTATTGGGGTTTGATGCCAAAGAGGGTAATAAAGAGTTCGTTAAATTGGCTGCAAAGTCCGATGCATGGAATAACTATGTCGCACCTATCTATGATTGGCTAAAAGAGCGAAAGCATGAACATGTTGAAAATTTCAATCAATGAATTTTCAGGAAAGTAGCTCAACTGCATTTCTCATGCTCTTGGGAGAGACTTCGCAGTAGAGCATGGTCGTCTGAAGCTGACGGTGCCCAAGCAATTTCTGAATGATCTTTGGGTTGACTGAGTTCTCAGACAGATGGGTAGCAAAGAAGCGACGACCACTGTGGCTTGATGCACCCTCAATGCCACTTTCACGATAGATGCGCCCAAACCACTGTGCGAGTGTGTTCGCATCAAAGCCTTTGACATGTGACTTCTGCGAATAGAACAGTGCCCTCGTCATGTCTGTGTAGTGCAAGACATGCAAGTCCTTCGCCTTCAGCTTGAAACGAGCAGAGAGATAGTCAAGCAGTTCTTCACGCAGCTTTTCAGGCAGCAAGACTGTGCGACCACGATTGCCCTTCGTCTCGTCAGCAGACAGATAGACCTCGTCTTTGATCGTGCCATCCTCGTTCAAGACATGCTTGAGCGTAAGACTTGCAATCTCGCCCACACGCAGACCACCCAAGTGCGACATGAACAACATGCATTTGTTTCGTGCATGGTGCGTTTTCTTTGCGATGTGGAGGAGGACTTTGCGATATTCACGATCAGTGAGAATTCGTGCTTGGCTCATGTGTGTTTCCTTACGAATGTAACTATTTATGAGCTAGACGATATTCCCAAACATTAGGTAGGACAACCTTTTGCCTAATCCCATGTCATTTACTTGGAAATCAACGAGTTACGCCAACAATGTCATGGTTTATTTATTAGATGACATTTTGGGCAAGTAAGACGCTGAGAGCGTTTGACAGTCCAAGACAGACACTGAGTCACTGAACTCGAAAAAATCGCTTGTGCGTGGATCTGATGCGTTCGTCTGTGACTTGCTGACATGCCTCTCAGCAAGCCAACAGAGACAGACGCTGAGCAGAGGCAAAAGGAAAGTTCTACCTCGTCGTCAGAACGCTCACAGCAGATCCCAATCCTTGCGTTCCGTATATGGTCCGTATACGAACAAGAAAGCGTCTTAGGCTAGGATCTAAGCTGATTGTGGTGTACTATAAAAATATAGTAGCGATGACAATTGGTTAGAAGTTGAAATAATCTTGAGAGGCAATGACTATGATGGATATATTTGTGCTGACATTGGTGTATGTAATTGTCACAGCTATTGCATTATGGGCTGTTCAATCATTTTTCAAGCAGACAGAGACTGATGCGAACAGTACGGTTTCGCTCAAGATAAAAGTCAAACTAGCAGCAGTTTGTTCTGCATCATTTTTAATTCCGTTGGCTTTTATCAAGTCTTATGGTTTTGGATCAATGATGCTGTATTTCATTGCCGTACCTATAGCTATCTTTGCAATAAAGAAATCGACAACTCAAAAGATTGAGTGGAAGACAGCATTTTGGGTGTTTGTGGGAATATATATTAAGTTTATTGTTGCTTCAGTAATTGTTGGCGCAATTGCAAGGGTAATTTTGAAAATTGCTCGTGCTTGATATTTTTCATTATAAAGACCATGAGTCTTAGATTTATACAAGTTGGCTTTGAGTTCTTTCTAAGGCAATTGCTCGTCCTTTTATTGATTGCTGTAGCCCTTGTGGGTTGCACTAAAAAAAATCAAGATGTAAAGAACGATGTCGTCAAGCTAATTATACATGGTGAAATAAGGGAGTCGACTCTGAGAGAATTTAAAGAGGCAATTGAGACTATAGAGAGTAAGGGGCAAAAGCTACTTCTAAATGCCGTTCAGTTAAACTCGAATGGTGGAAGTGGTAATGTAGCTAGAGAAATAGGAAAAATCATTAGAGAAAAAAGACTGAACACATATCTAGGCGAAGATTCAAAGTGTGAAAGTGCTTGTGTTTTTATACTAATTGGAGGTGTACAGCGTTATGCTTTTGGTAAAGTTGGAGTTCACAGAACAACCTATATGGACACTCCAAATGATGATGAAAATGTAGCAGAAGATATTTCTGAATCTGTCAGTGAGGTTTCAGAGTATATAAAATCTATGGGTGCTAGCGTTATGCTAGATGATGCAATTAATACAACTGAATCTTGGAAAATGCGATATCTGACCGAGACTGAGAAGCGTCAATGGCAAGTCTTTGGAATCGATAGACTAGAAGAAGAACTATACTTTAATAAGTTATCTAGAGAGCTCGGCATTCCAAGAAAAGACTTCGTGGAAATTTTCAAATACAACTATGAAAAGTGTTTGAAAGATGCAAAAGAATTGAAAGAAACAATTTTTGAATGCGTGAATAAAAAGAATAATGGTTCAGTTGGATTCTTGGAAGGGATAATTTTCAAAGCAAAGAATTTATTCTGAGATGCAGCAATCAAAATCGAGGTATATATGCTTTTCACACATGATGAGGTAAGGAAAATAATTTCTGATGCTGAAATGAAGAAGTTGATTCGTAAATTCAAGGCTCTTAAATCTCTCGATATTAATAACTACGAATCTTTATCTGATGAGAGGAAAGAAGAAATTTCTGAAACAGTTTTCGAGCTAATGACTATTGGTGCTCCAACTAGACTCATTTACCCACCATGTGATGAGCAATTTCCGAATGATTGCGAGGTTTATGGCGTAAGAGGTTTTTATATTGTTTTTTATCCAAATGATAGAATCGTTGAGAAATTCACAAGCAAAAGAACTGCAATGCAAGTTGCTAGTAAAGTGAGCAAGATGTTCCATGAGTTATGGAATAAAAATTCATAGCAATAAATTATCAACAATTTATGAGCAAGAAATTTCTCTATCTGGATTTTGATGGAGTATTGCATCCTAACGCAGTAACGAAGGGGCAACTATTTTCTTTGATGCCAACATTGACCTCTGTTTTAATGAACACTGATGTTCGAGTTGTTATCTCTTCAAGTTGGAGGCGTTACGAGTCATTAGAATATTTGAAGTCACTTTTTTCTCCTCAAATTCGTGATTTTGTAATTGGTTGCACTGAAGATGTAAAAGTTGATAAGTGGCATAGATGGTATGAAATTAAGCAACATGTAGAAAAATTTAATGCCTATGATTGGATGGCATTAGATGATGCTTTTGAAATGTTCCCACCTAACTGCGAAAATTTGATACTTTGCGATGGCAGCAAGGGACTGCAGAAAGCTCAATTGGAGTTGCTCAAGCAGTGGATCTCTGCCTAGATAGTTCAGAGAGCAATTTATCTTACTGATTCGAATTGCATATTTCCTTGAAATTGTCACTGATGCAGTGTATTATTGCTAGGTAAATTTCAAACTGATTGGAGATTTTATAAATGACCACTGTTGCCCAACTCCTCGCTCAGAAAGCTGCCCTTGAAGCTCAAATTGAAGCTGCACAGAAGGCACAAGTAGCTGAAGGCATCGCCAAAGCCAAAGCGATCATTGAGCAGTACCAACTAACGAAGGAAGATTTGTTTGGTTCTTCTGAGAAGCGTGCACGCAAAGCAAGTGGTTCAGTTGCACCTAAGTACAAAGACCCAATCAGTGGTGCTACATGGACAGGTCGTGGCAAAGCACCAAAGTGGATTGAAGGTAAGGATCGTAGTCAGTTCACTATCTGAACGATAAGTAAAGCCACTTGTAGTGGCTTTACTCGAAAAATAAACTATTCAAAAATATAATTGGATTTATTTGCATTCACCACGAAATGTAGATGACTTCTCTATCATTGTCCCATATTTTGTTTGTTGCATTATCATTTCATATTTCTTCTCTTTGGTTTCAAAGAAGTAATATGACTCAAGCGTATTATTTGGGTAGCTTACTACGATCACTATAGAGGACTTTTTTTCACTTAGATTAATAATTTCTGCGCCATCATTTTTGGCTGAAGCAACTTTGCCTGACGCATCAGTGTATAGTATATCGATATTTTTCTGATCATCCACTACTAATGCAGTTTTTCCATTATCAATACCGTCTTTTTGCCATCCTGATTTATTCTTAGGGACCATGCCTCGATAAGGGTAGTATGACTGTCCGTAAATATTTGTGCAAGTGAATAGCGTTTCAGCCATTGAATGCATGCTGAAAATCGTTGATATGAAAATAAAGATAATTTTTTTGATTTGCATTTTACGGATTCAGTTTAATATTTGTTCGAAATGAACTAGGGTTGATGGGTGTGAGATCACTCCACAAGCCAATTTTATAAATCCTAGCATTTTTTTCAGCATCTGCATAGCGTGATCTGTCTTCTACAGACTGCTCACGCTCATACTCTTTGTAGTGCCAAGCTAACCCACGCTTGATCTGCTCAAAACACACATCTTTGTCATCTACATAGACTTGCCCAACTGTGCGCCCATAGCGATCTTTCTTGAACCAAGTGACAGACACATCTCTGTCAAAGACTAGGTCAGAGAGCGACTGCTTCGCCTTCTGTCCAAATGATTGTGCTTTCTCAGGTGCATCTATGCCCATGAGTCTTACGACATGACGCTGCTTCGTGTCATCTAGGACTGTGATCGTGTCCCCATCTGACACTCCTACGACATGACCAATTAGCACATCTGCATGAGCTATCCATTGAAGTCCTACCAAGAGAACTAGGACTATCCATCTTGTCAGTTTCATCCTTGAAGTTTGTCACATTTCTTGAAAATATCAACCTTGTCAGTCTTAACTGTGAAGTGGTTAGGATGAGAAAAATTTAGACATAGCTTCGCTATTAAAGGTCTTCTGAGAGACCTTTTTCTAGATGCGAGAGACTAACGAAATGTGATCCATTCACGACATGGAATCACGGTCAATAACGCATTTGGCAATCACCACAGAATTTTGTCTGTGTTGTCTTCGCCTACTTCCTTCGTGATGTACTCCATCCATCCACTATCGCAAATATCCTCTTTATGCTGATAGTCAATTTCAAAGCATTCTTTAGATGCTTTTTCAACAATTTTGGGTAGAGTGTTCCATTTGAAATCTTTTGGGAAATTTCCTAGAGCAGCATGTAAATGAATTCTCTTTTTGCCATTTCCATCTTCCCATGCTCTGAGGAAATTTAATTTTTCTGAATGGTGTCTGTAAAACTTCTGCTTCCAAATCAACCTGTTTAATTTGTATTCAAATCTTTCGTAGATTTTGGGTATGTCTTCTTTGGTTAGATAGTGATCTACTCGCATCAATCCATTCATGGTGAACCATTTTTGATTCAGCGTTAAAGTTAGGGCAATTTGGTATTGATCTGACATTCCACAAAGGAATTCTCTTGCAGCTTCTTTGCAGTTTGGTTTGGATAGCTCATGCTTTATAAGATATTCTCTGATTTCAAATAGTTTCATGTCTGTATTTATCATAATGTACAGAAATCATATAAAAATGTGTAGATTTTCGGTGAAATTGGCTAGGAATTAAATAGCTTTGGGAAAAGAATAGAGTCTTCATTAATTGATTTATGGAGAAATCGCATGAGTTCTATTCTGAACAGTCTGAAATTGGTCAACGCAAAGCGACCAAATGCACTTGATCCAATTCAATTTCGTCGCCAAAAATTGAGCGAGAAAATTGGGCATCAAATTGCGCTTGCAATTGCTCTCAAGAATGGAGAGACATACACAGTCAAGCGTCAGCGCAATGTGCGTGACGATGCTAGTGGACTGTCTACGACTGTAGAAGTCTCAAAGAAAGTGAAGCAATGGTGGTTCGTCAACAGCGACACCAAGAAGGTCGCTGTGCAACTTCGCTATGGAAGTCGTGTGATTGACTTCGCTAAGGGCAAGAATGCCATTGAAGTCAATGATGGTGATGAACTGATCCAAGCACTGACCAAATTGCGTGATGCAGTGCTTGGTGGTGAGCTAGATGCTCAGATTGAGATTGCTAGTGAATCTGTTAGGGCTAGATTCAAGAAGTGAAGTCAATCCAAACTGGGTTATATACTTTAAAATTTGATTTTCGGAAAATCGATTTTTAATCAATATTCGGCATCAATAAGTGTCAGAATTTCTTGAATTTATTTGAGATGCGGTTATTTTTATTTTGCTCTTGCATCTCGTACTTGATATTTAAATTTTCTTTCCAAATCTCTTCAAGCCAATCTATTTTACTTAATTTTTCTGCAAGTATGATTGTTAGACAATTTAATCTCAGATATATGGCGTAGAGAAGTATTAAAATTAATATCTCAAACCAATGCTTTAATAAAAAAACAAATGCGGTACTTGCTATTGAGAGTGCTGCCAATGCAAATGATTCAAAATTCATTTTTCCTCGATGGTGTATCGTTTGTAAATTTGAATAAATATTCTAATGAGATTTGACGAATTCAGCAATCCAATCAAGCAATACATAGCGACAGTTCGTGTCGTCTTGCGTTATGGAAGCACGACAGCACGAACCATCATCACAGCAGACACAGATCAGCAAGCAAGAGCAATGCTCAAACGCATCTATGGTGATGGCAATGTCTTGGGCATCAATCAAGTGATGAACGAAGAGGGTGTGTCAGAGGCAACCAAGACACTCAGCCCCCAAGAACTTCAAGTGAAGTCACTTAGCGACAAGGCTCAACAGTACAAAGAGCAAGCGAAGGCTGTGAAGGCGCGTCAGCAGATGGCGAAAGCACAGCAAGACTTGATGAAGGCGATGGCAAAGACTAGGGTGTGATATCGCTTGATGCCAAGTCAGCCATCCTTTAACATCGAACCGTTATGGAAAAAATTTCTGTTTTTAAAATTGCCGTAGGTGTTTTCTTAGGCATGGCTGCTTGGACGCACCGCTCAGAGCTTGGTGGGGTAGCCATCTACTTGCTCGGGATTGTGTTCGCATTGTTTGTCCTCATATATTTCTATCGACTGATTACAAATTCGATCAAGACTGGTATTCACGAGCGTAGGGTTGATGTGTTGGTTCTTGAGCTGCACAAGCATGGGCTCATTGAGCAGTCATTGGTTGGAGCTGCTCAAGCAGGTCTGAAACGCTTCTACTACGAGCAGACCTGCACGGAGTTGACAGGACTCTTGGACTCAATCAAGAGGAAGAGGAAGCAGGAATATTCTGCTGAGCTCGACGAGCAAAAGGTTCGTGATTTGTTGGCTGAGGTCGTGGAGGACTTCAAGCAGCTGAGTCATGCGTGAGTCTCCTCATAGCGATCAGATCCAACTTGAAGCGACTTTTGCTGCAGCATCAATGCACAAGCACAGTAGCCCAAGCTGAAAAACGCTCAGATCCATGATGCTTCAGTTTCTGAGAAAACGAAGACGCTCAGTGCCAAATAACTTCAAGTGAAGTAAATTACAGACAAGACAGAGGACTACAAAGAGCAAGCGAAAGCGATGAATGCTCGTGAGCAGATGGCGAATGCACAGCAAGACTTGATGAAGGCTCAGAAGCCTTCCAAGAGCCAACTATAAAAATATAGTAGAGTGAACACTGAAATTAGAATCTGAGAACTAGAGTTCTAAAAGCAAAAAAGTGAATGTCTTTACTAAACATTCACTTTTCTTTTTGGTTCTCTAAAACGCACTATTCATGCGGGTTCTGAGTTGACGCATTATTTACGAATGCGTTGCTCTACCAACTGAGCTATATCGGCGCGGGGCAAATTATAGCGCGGCGTGGTATTGGGTGACCCGCTCGACTTCGTTCTTGCTGCCCAGGATCACGCTCACGCGCTGGTGCAGC
>JACCDV010552555.1_pt1 | contig 14917 bp, 11 predicted proteins | sample 7446131 | NCBI WGS metagenome assembly JACCDV01 (sample SAMN15323448, study PRJNA562643) | freshwater metagenome | isolation source: river surface water | place: USA:Blue River Watershed | collected 2017-08-17 | reverse complement strand
TGTCCTGCAGCTTCTGCCAGCCGACTTCGTCGGCAAGCTCGATAGCAGAGGTGTTGATTAACTTGATCTCAACCCTCTCGCGGTTGGCGCGCGCCTGCTTGTCATACTCCGCCTGCCGTTTCTGCCGCTCGCGCTCGTTCTTGGCCTCGATTCGAGCGTCACGCGCCCTCTCCTCGTCTGTTAGAGCGGGGTTCGGGTAAGGACCAACGTTCTTGTCGGTATAGCCTCTACATGCTCTCGACCAGTCGCGGTAGACGAGCTCGGGGCGAGAATTCGCACACACCGTGATCATCACGCCATTGAACTCGAACTTGATCTCTCGCCGCTTCTTCGCAGCGAGCGCAACGGCCTCGGTGATGGTCGACGTGATATCTGCGCCGCCCACAACGTCATAGACGCCTCTTTTTTCCCGCCATAAGTTCTGCATATTCCACCCTCCTTTTAAAGTACCTTAGATTAATCCAAGCACGTTGCTCAGATTTCAGGTGACTTTAGCATATAAGACCATAAAAATCAAGAAAGGGCAAACTCCGCCTCTTGGCAATATTTAAAAAATTTTCTGTCCCCTAATCGAAATTGCCAATTCGTTTTTGAACCAAAAATTGAATACAAAATAATAGCCGAGCGCGAGCGAAGCGAACGCGAGGCATTGACCTTTCCTAAATTGTGCCGCCGGTCGGAATTGAACCGACACGGATTGCTCCACACGATTTTGAGTCGTGCGCGTCTACCAGATTCCGCCACGGCGGCTAAAGCCAATTAAAAAGTAATTGACTTTTCAAGAATAGTCAGCTTAAAGGTATTGGTCAATAATAGCACGAACGTTTTCAAGCGGCTGAGCTCCATCTATGGTGCCCACCGGCTCTCCTCTTACAAAAAGTATGCTGTGCGGGGTGCCTCTTAGGCCAACAGCATTTCCATCGTTCATATGGGCATCTATTATAGTCGCGAATTGATTGGCTCCATAGCAAGAGTCAAAAGCTGTTGCCTCCGCGCCGAGCTCGATAGCTATATTTCTCGGGTCTGCGTTGCCCATTGCCATATTAGCGGAAAAATTATTCATAAACGTCCAAAAATTATTTCTGTTAGTGAGAGATGCAACACACTCTGACGCCATTGCAGCAGACCTAGATCTAGGATTTAACGGGAAATGCCTGACCACCCACGATACTTCGCCGCCATATACATCTACGGCAGATTGCATCGTTTGTTTAAATTGTACGCAAGCGGGGCATATCATATCAACATAAGTTAGAACCTTAATATCCGCATCGGCGCTTCCTAAAATATGGTCTTCCGCAGAGATCGGCTTAGCGTTACGGAACATATCTATTTCTTGCTCCGGGATATTAATATTGCGAGGAGCTGGTCTTTCTCCATCATAAAAATTAATAAGTAAAACTGTGCCCGCTATAAAAAGACCCGCTATTATTATTGCTATGGGCGTAGCATATGTATCTATAAATTTATTCATTGTTCAATTATAAATGAAGATAATTTTTTGTCTATTTTTATCTTTGGGACAATCAAAAACTACGCAGGCAACCTAAAATAAGCGACTATCGATCGTTATTATTTTTTAACATAAAATAAAAGCCCTATAAATCTCGCTCTCTTAATAGCACGAGCGAGCTTTCTTTGGTGCTTAGCGCAAGTCCCAGTATATTTTGGGTTTATAATTTTCGCCTGGCCGGAGACAAACCTCCTCAACATATCCGTATCTTTATAATCTATATCTATAAAATTTTGTGAGCAGAAAAAGCACTGTTTATCCATATCGGATTAATTTATCATTATTTATATTAAAAAGGCAAATTTTCTGGTTTAATTTCGTTATCATTTTCCATCTCTATAATAGGAACGTCTTCTTTAGTATCATTATCTCCGCCCATATTCATTATATCTGCTTCTCTAAGATGGCCTTGATTATCAAGCGACGTATTCTCGTTTCTCGTAAATCCCCCGGGTCTTGGACCCAGTTGCATTCTCTCGCCTATGATTTCGGTAGTTTTTCTAGTGACGCCTTCTTTGTCTTGCCACTTCCTTGTTTGCAACCTGCCTTCAATAAACACAATGCTTCCTTTAACCAAAAATTGGCAAGCAACGTCCGCTTGCCTGCCCCATAATACGGCATTATGAAATTCTGTTGATTCTTTTTTATTGCCAGCTTTATCGTTCCACACTCTGTTGGTCGCGATATTTAATGTGGTGACTCTATCACCTGCCGGAGTTGTGCGAATCTCAGGGTCGGCTGTCAATCTCCCCATTATTAATACCTTATTTAAATTCATAATAATTTATTTTGGACCATTTAATATTTCTGCTAACTTTTCATCAAGAATAGCATCGCTTACTTCTGCTTGAGTAGAAAGGCCCGCACTCTCGGAGCCCGCATCAACTTGGGGCTCTGAAATTTCTGTCTGTTGCTCTATGGGGGTTTCTATATTCTGGGCAGGTGTCGCCTCAATAATATTATTCATCGTGGCTTGCTTTTGTATATGATTATCTGAAAAGCGTAAGCGGTTTTTTGGAGATGGAGCAGATATAATTAAAAATCTTAAAACTTCTTCCATAAATTTCAATGATTTATCTAGTTTATCAATAACTGCTGGGTCTGCCTCAAATGTAGAAGAACCAAAAAATGCAGATGTATGTTTTTTAATTGGATATGCTAATTTGATTTCCGTGAATCTGCCGTCTGTAACATTACTAACTCCTGCTTCGCTTAAAACCTTCAACACGGCCTCTTTGTTAGCTTCAGTTTTTACAAGATATGATATCTCAAACTTTTTTTGATTTTCCATTATTAATTTAAGCTATCAAACGATTAATCTTCTGTCAATTTAGCATCTTCTTGGGGCGCGACTTTCAGGGCATCTCCCTCAAGATGGCCATCGCCCTCTTCTGTGTTAGAAAATTCATTTCTATAAGTAGTGCCTATGGGCAATAAGCGACCGATAATAACATTTTCTTTAAGCCCGCGGAGCTCATCTGTTTTGCCTTCACTCGCCGCTCCCACAAGAATTCTGGCTGTCTCTTGGAACGAGGCGGCAGCGAGAAATCCTAAAGAAGTAAGCGCTGCCTTAGTAATACCCAGGAGCAATTCTTCGGCACGCGCTGGCTCTTTGCCGGCTTTTTTTAATTCTCTATTAATATCAAAAAACTTTGATTTATCTATAATTTCTCCTCTAACAAATTCGCTCTCTCCCGGCAGGGTGACTTTAACTCTGCTAAACATTTGTTTGATTAAGACTTCTATATGTTTGTTATTAATCCCCGCTCCCTCAGAGAGATATATTCTTTGAATTTCTTGAATAATATAGCGGCAAACAACATCTTTGCCTTTTAGGGCATATAACTCTTTTAAATCAATGCTACCCTCCGATATCGCTGTGCCCTTGCTTATAGTTTGGCCAGTCTCAATATTCAAAAACACGTTTTTGGGAAATTGATATTCTATGGTTTTTGCTTTTTTAGATTTTCCTCCAATAGCTTGTAATCTAGCTATGCGAAGATTATTTTTTTCTTCAATAGAATCTACTACAGAGTCAAACTCAGCAAGCACGGCCTTCCCTTTAGGTGATCTTGCCTCAAGAAGCTCTTCAACACGCGGGAGTCCAGATGTAATATCAACATGCGCAGCTCCTCCTAAATGAGTAGTGCGAAGAGTGAGCTGTGTCCCCGGCTCTCCGATAGATTGCGCGGCGACTATCCCCACCGCCTCGCCAATCTTAATTGGCTTATTATACCCCAGGTCTTGCCCATAACATTCGGCACAAACACCATATAGAGTTTTACAGGTAAATACTGACCGAATTTTTACAGACTCAATACTTGATGCCTCTATTGCTTTGGCAATTTTGATCGTTATAGCATCGCCTGCTTTAGCTATTATTTTATTGCCGTCTTTCGCGTCCTCTGCGAGCACTCTTGAAAAGATTCTATCAGAAAATTTATGCCCAAATTCACCGCCATCATTGCGTTTTTCTATAACACCATCTTTTGTACCACAATTTTCTTCTCTAACTATAACATCTTGCGCCACATCAATCATACGCCGAGTAAGATATCCCGCCTCCGCTGTTTTTAACGCTGTATCTACCAGTCCTTTTCTGTTTCCATGAACGGAGCTAAAATATTGAAGAGGAGTAAATCCTTCTTTATAACAGGACGTCACCGGTAAATCTATAATTTCACCCTTGGGGTTTTTAACAAGTCCCCTCATACCCATCATTTGGTTTATTTGCTCTAAGCTGCCTCTTGCTCCCGAAGATATAATCTTATAAACAGAATTTTTAGTGTCAAGTGTCGTCGCGACCACTTTTTCCACCATGGATTTTGTTTCATTCCAAATCTCAATTACTCTAGCCCTCCTTTCTTCATGCGTTAAAAGTCCTTCTTGAAACTGCTCATCAATAGCATCTACTTTTTGATGTGCATCATCAATAATTGTGTGTTTTTCAGGTGGCACTATAAGGTCAGACATGCCCCAAGTAATTCCTGATTCTGTTGCATATTGGAAACCAAGCTGGGAGATTTTATCTAAGATTTCATTTGTTTTATCAAACCCATATTTTTCTATAATGCCTGAAAAAAGATGATTTAAAGCCTTTTTATTTACAGCATAATTAATATATTCAAAATCATCGGGCAGGGCTTCATTAAAAATAACCCTGCCAGCAGTAGTCTGGGGCTCTTTGCCAATTTGAATAGGCGCCCTTAGATCTATCACATTAAATTCATACGCCATTTTTGCTTCATTTTGACTAGAAAAAACCTTGCCTGATCCTAATGCGTCTTTATCTTCTTCTGTGAGATGAAAAAGCCCCAATACTATATCGTTCCATGGGCCAGGTACTGGCCCGCCTGACGCCGGCTTTAAAATATTCTTGCTTGAAAGCATGAGGGTTCGCGCTTCTTGTTGCGCCGCATCCGTAAGAGGCAAATGGACTGCCATCTGGTCTCCATCAAAGTCAGCATTAAACCCAGAGCAAACCAGTGGCGGGATTTGCACTGTAAGGTCTTCAATGAGGTTCGGCTTAAATGCTTGAATGCCGAGCCTGTGAAGTGTCGGCGCTCTATTTAGCAACACGTATCTATTCTGAATGACTTCTTCTAAAATTTCCCAAACTTCTGCCTGCCCAAATTCAATTAATCTATTGGCGTTTTTTACATTGTGCGCCAATCCTTTCTCTAAAATCTTGCTAACAACAAATGGCTTAAAAAGCTCCATCGCCATTTTTTTAGGCAAACCGCATTCGTCATACCGGAGTTTAGGACCAACAACAATAACGGATCGCGCTGAATAGTCTACTCTCTTACCAAGGAGATTTTGCCTAAATCTCCCCTGTTTGCCCTTTAACATATCAGCAAGTGACCGCAATGGTCTTCTCCTTGATGTAAGCTGAGTGCGACCCATTCTTGTAGTATTATCTATGAGCGCATCAACCGATTCCTGTAGCATTCTTTTTTCATTCACTACAATAATATCAGGAGCATTCAGTTCTAATAATTTTTTTAATCTATTATTTCGATTTATAACTCTTCTGTATAAATCGTTTAAATCTGAAGTCGCATAACGCCCACCGTCTAGTGCTACCATAGGCCTTAAGTCCGGCGGCAATATTGGTAGCTCGGTTATTATCATCCATTCCGGCCTTAAACCCTTTTTTTGCATAGCCGTAAAAAACTTAAGACGACGAGCAAGATATTGCTTTCTGCTTACATCTTCAGTATGTTCAAATTCTTTCTCTACGGCCTTAATTTCTTTATCAATATCAATGTTTTCAAGCACTTTTCTCACTCCTTCTGCGCCGCTCATAGATACAAAAACATCCCCAAATCTTCTGGAAAGACTATAATATTCTGTTTCTGAAAGCACCATCCCAGAGCGAAGATCTTTTAATGTCTGCCTAGTAATTTTAGCGGCTGCTTCTAATTCGTCTTGTATATTATCTTCTGTCTTTTTTCTAGATTTTAATTCTCTATCTATTTCAGCTAAAGCCGCCTTTCTCTGCTCTTCATCTACCGATACTACTATAAACGCAGCATAATAAATAACTTTTTCCAGCTTAGAAACAGGGACATTAATAGCAAGGCCTATTCTGGATGGGACACTTCTTAAAAACCAAATATGAGCGACTGGTGCTGCTAAACTAATATGCCCCATTCTATCGCGCCTAACCGACGAGCGAGTAACTTCAACGCCACATTTATCACATTTTACGCCTTTATAGCGTACCTTTTTATATTTACCGCAATAACATTCATAATCTTTTGTGGGGCCAAAAATTCTCTCCGAAAAAAGACCATCTTTTTCGGGGCGCTGAGTTCTGTAATTAATAGTTTCTGGCTTAGTCACCTCTCCATGAGACCACTTAAGCACGTCTTTTGGAGACGCGACTTTAATTCTTATGGCGCTAAAGTTGTCCATTATAATAATTCTTTTTTATTTTGTTTGTCTTCTTCTCTCTCGTCCTCTGAAAGAAGTTCTATATTTAATCCAAGTGCTTTAAGCTCGCTCGTCATGACACTAAATGTCGCTGGGATATTTGGCTGATTAATTTTTTCGTTTCTTACTATTGATTCATAAGCGGCCGATCTCCCCAATATGTCATCTGATTTAATAGTTAGCATTTCCTGAAGAGTATGCGATGCGCCATATCCTTCAAGCGCCCACACCTCCATTTCTCCAAATCGCTGACCTCCGAATTGCGCCTTACCACCAAGCGGTTGTTGTGTAATTAAACTATATGGGCCAATAGATCTCATATGCATCTTATCAAGCACCATATGATTTAGCTTCAACATATACATTTTGCCAACCGTTACTTTCTGATTAAAAGGTCTTCCGCTTCGCCCATCATATAACATAACCTTCCCGTCTTCTGGTATGCCTGCTTTTTTCAGTTCTTCTTTAATTTCGCCTTCAATAGCTCCTGATAAAGCTGGAGTATGCATTATAACGCCAAGTTTGTCTGCGGCCCATCCAAGATGAGTTTCAAAAATTTGCCCTAGATTCATGCGGCTCGCGACTCCAAGAGGATTCAATATAATGTCAACCGGGGTGCCATCTTCTAAAAACGGCATATCTTCTACGGGTCTAATTTGAGAAATAACTCCTTTATTGCCATGCCTACCTGCCATTTTATCCCCCGCTTGAATATTGCGGAGAGATGCGATTTGTACTTGTATCCTTCTAATAACTCCCGGCTCTAACTTATCGCCTTTTTCGCGATCATATATTCTAACTCCAATAATTCTACCGCTTTTTCCATGGGGAATATGTAATGAACTATCCTTCACGTCTCTTGCTTTTTCTCCAAATATCGCGCGAAGCAATCTCTCCTCAGAAGTAAGCTCTGCTTCTCCTTTAGGAGAAATTTTTCCAACAAGTATGTCGCCAGCTTCAACTTCCGCGCCAATGCGTACTATGCCTTCTTCGTCAAGGTTTCTAAGCTTATCTTCAGAGATATTTGGTATATCGGGAGTTGTAATTTCTGGGCCAAGCTTGGTGTCTCTTACATCGCAGATAAAGTCTTCTATATGCACAGACGTATATCTATCCTGTTGCGCTACGCGCTCAGAAATAATAATCGCATCTTCATAATTGGCTCCCTCCCAAGACACAAAGGCGACTAAAAGATTTTGCCCCAATGCAAGAACTCCGTCCTTAGTTGAGGGGCCATCTCCTATCACATCTCCTTGTTTTACCTTATCTCCTATATTCACGATGGGCTTATAAGAAAAAGCTATATATTGATTTGTCATCCGGAATTTTTCTAGCTTATACTCTCGCTTTTTCCCGCCCTCTTCTAACATAACTATATGCGATGCATCCACCGACTGTACGACGCCGTCGGCCTCCGCAATAATGACATGCCCGGAGTCATAGGCGGCTTTTCTTTCCATGCCAGTACCCACAAGCGGAATTTCTGGTTTTAGAGACGGAATGGCTTGTTTTTGCATGTTTGAACCCATAAGAGCGCGCTTTGCGTCATCATTTTCAAGAAAAGGGATAAGCGCGGCTCCAACAGATAATATTTCAGACGGAGAAACATCCATAAGGTCTGCCTCTGTTTTTTTGATATTAATGGGCTTACCCTGATAGCGTGCCTCAACAATTTTATTAGCAAGCTCATTTTTATCTATATTAATTTTTTCTCCCGAATGTACTATTTTGTACTTTTCTTCATCAAAAGCGCTAAGCCAGACGACCTCTTTAGTAATCTTGCCTTTTTCTATTTTAATATATGGAGCTTCTATAAAACCATGGGGGTTAACACGGGCGAATATTGAAAGATAGTTGATAAGACCAATATTTTGACCCTCCGGTGTTTGAATGGGGCAAATTCTGCCATAGTGCGAAGAATGCACATCGCGCACTTCAAACCCAGCTCTTTCTTTAGTAAGCCCCCCGGGCCCTAAGGCAGAAATACGCCTTTTATGCTCTAATTCTGTTAGAGGATTAACTTGATCCATAAATTGAGACATTGAGCTTGTCGCGAAAAAATCACGCACCGAAGACACAAGAACTCGCGCATTTATAAGCTGTGCCGGCGCAAGAGTTGTTTTATCCGAAATAGACATTCTGTCTTGCACAACTCTTCTCATCCTATTAAAGCCAAGCCGCACTCTCATCTGTAATAACTCACCAACCGCCCTAACCCTTCTATTTCCTAAGTGATCCACATCATCTTCTTTTGCCCATTGATTTGTATTCAACAAAACAATTTCCTTAAGTATTTTAACAATATCATTTTGGTCCAAAAGCTTAGAAGAGGAATCATTAATATTTAGCCGTTGATTAATTTTAAATCTGCCAACGTCAGAGAGGTCATATCTATCTTCTCTCTTAAACATTGTGTCAATTAAACTTTTCACGGCATCCGCGCCAGCTAAGTCGCCTGGGCGAAGTCTTTTATATATTTCCACATAGCTTTCAGCTGTATTTTTTGCGGCATCTTTTTTGAGCGTTGATTCTATCATCGCAATTTCTCGCTCATTAGTAAAAACGCTTTTTATCGCTTCGTCTGTTTCAAGGCCGAATACGCGCAAAAATGAAGTTACTGGTACTTTTCTATGTTTATCTATTTTGACTTGTATAGCTCCATCATAGTCTGTCGCAAATTCTATCCATGCACCCCTATTTGGTATAATTTTGGCTCCAAAGAATTTTTGCCCACGAATAGATTCAGCCATAAAATATACCCCCGGAGAACGAACAAGCTGAGAAATAATAACACGCTCAACGCCGTTAATAATAAAAGTGCCTCTCGGCGTCATCATCGGGAAATCACCAAAATATATTTTTTGTTCTACTTTTTTGCCAGTGACAAGATTAACAAGCTCTGCTGTCATTCTAAAGGGAGCCTCATAACTTATTGCCTTGTCTTTGGCCTCTTCAATAGAAAACTTTGGCTCATCAAAATAAAAATCTTTGAAATGAAGCTCAAATTCTTTCCCGGAATAATCAGTAATTGGAGACACCTCCTTCAAAAGTTCTTTTAGACCTTTTTCTAAAAACCACTTGAAGGAATCTGTCTGTATAGAAACAAGATCCGGCTCCTTGACAAAAGAGCCAGGATGTGAAGAAAATACTTTAATTTTTTGTTTTGGCATTAGACAATAAAAAACCCTCCAAATTTAACTTTGGATAAGGAGATTAGTTTATCTTAAGTATTTAACGATATTTTGATTGTGTTCGTCAAGTGTCTTTGCAAAAATCTTATTGCCGGTTCTTGGGTCGGATATAAAAAATAAATATTCTGAGCTTTGTGGATAGATAGCTGCTTTTAAAGCCGATAACCCCGGGGAAGATATCGGCCCTGGCGGCAACCCTCTGTGCTTGTAAGTATTATAAGGAGAATCTAATGTTTTGTCACTGGGGATAACTCGACCGCATCCAAATCTATTTCTTATATAGCATAAAGTCGCATCAATCTGAAGTGGCATATTTTTTTGAAGTCGTTTAAATATAATCCCCGCTACAAGGGCTCTTTCTCTTGCGTCATTTAGCACTTCTTCCTCTATAAGAGATGCCACGATAACTTTTTCAGATACGTGTCTTTTGCTTATAAAAAGAGGAGACGCTCGCCTGCTCCAGTTATCTAAAAATCTACGCGCTATAATTTGCGGAGAAGATCCTTTAAAAAAATAATAGGTGTCTGGAAATAAAAATCCCTCAAGAGTATCGTTCTCCGCGAGAAACCAATATTCACTAAATTCATCTGCCCGTAAGGCGACCAAAGATCCACTTATGGCTAAAATCTCATTATCAACAAGTAATCGATCTATTTGATAAATATTATACCCCTCTGGGATAGTAATTCTTTTAGTGGGGTAACCGAATGGATATTTATCAAAATAAATATAAATAACAATTGCCAGAATTATGATAATTAAGGCAGTAATAAATAATAAAGTTTTAAATCGTCTGCCTAACAGCAATATTTTGAACAATGCCAAGTAAGAACATTGAGGATATAAGGTTCGACCCGCCCGCAGACAAGAAAGGAAAGACAACGCCAATCACAGGGGTGAGTCCTATGACTGAGCCAATATTTACCGCAAATTGTAGCCCTAAAAATATCATAGTCCCAAGACAAATGAACTTGCTAAAATTATCGCTTGATTTAATGCCAATTGACGCAACACGCCACATTATAAAGGTAAAAACTAAAATAATAAGCCCGCCACCTACAATTCCCCATTCTTCAGTGAAAGAAGCAAAAGCGAAATCGGTTTGAGCAACCGGTAAAAATCCCAGCTGAACTATAGCCCCCTGCCCAAATCCTTTGCCAAATAGGCCAGCCGATCCTATGGCATTTTTTGATTGTATAACATTAAAATCTACTCCTAGTGGATCTGCCCCAGGACGAAACACTGCCATAATCCTATTTTTTTGATAATCTTGTAATCCAAAATTCCACGCTAAGATTCCTAATAAGGCAAAAATTATCATACTGGTCGCGATATATTTCACGGGAAGCCCGGCGACAAGTAAAAAACCAAACCATATACCAAAAAGAATTAAAGCCGACCCCAAATCTGGCTCCATTAAAATAAGAGCGGCAGGAACAGCAAAATAAGCAAAAGAGCCAAATATCACGCCCATTCTTTTGATACCTATGTGTCGCCTACTAAAAAACGCAGCAAGAACTATAATAAGAGCTGACTTAGAAAATTCAGATGGCTGTATTCTAAACCAATAAAAATCTAGCCAACTCCTGCTATTATTGACTTCTATGCCCACAAAATGGACTAAAATTAAAAGAGCGATGCTAATAATCAAAATTGTGAGAATCAGCCACCGATAATTCACAATAGGCCTTATATCTATTATAGAAACGGCACAAAGTATTATCGCTCCAACGCTAAAAAAAATAACTTGTCTAATAAATAAATCTGGAGCGCTAGACAAAAGCATCGCCCCACCTGCTGCCGCAATAAAAAATATCGCGCCATTTAATGCCCAATCCATTCTTCTGACTACGTCTATCATCGCTTATACACGAATATTTCTGATTTATTAACATCGATTGCCCGCCCTGTATCGTTTCGCCAAAATATTTCAAAATCGCTTGTGGCCAGAGGAGAGATATCATTGATTATCGTTTGCGATACCCCGATTGTTTCGCCTCCTGCCTGTCTAAAAATAATGCCGACTATAACCTCTTCTTGCTTGATATTAGAATTATTTCTAATAACCCCTCGTGTTATAACTCTTCCCGGGCCTTCTACGACTCGCGCTTCGATAACACTAATACGTGCGTCGATATAAGTCCTCGCCTCTCGCCAATTATTTTCTATAATAATTACGTTTATCCTTGCTACATCAATCGGAGAAATATCTGCAGCCACTATTATATCTCTGGCTGTTCCTGGCACTAATCCCTTATCAGTAATAGAGGCGGGAGGCACTGATAATGCCCCGTAGATAGAATCAATCTTTATATCATTTTTATTATAAATATCTAATCTATATTTGAGATTTTCTGCCCACAACACATCGCTTTGATTAATAAGCTGAAAATAAAAACTTGTTTTACCAATGCTCAAGTGCGGAAAAATAATTTTTTCACCAAATGTAATTTGATGTGTATGAGCACAGGCCATACACGGTCCACCACAGTCAACTTGCTCTTCTTGTTGATTTTTAATCCCATCGTTACAAGTCGCTATTTTCGCCGGCCGGGCGCCACTAAGCAGCCAAAAAATACTAACTATAAATCCAAGTATTATCCCCGCATATGCTATTTGTTTTAACTCTCTCATAAATATTTACTCAAAAAATAAAGCAATTGGCACTAAAAGTCCAATGTTTACATATATTATGCCTAGTGCATAAAAATCACAGACGCTACTTTCAATAAAATAATTGCTGGGATTAATACAGCAAGTGCGCCAAAGATATGTGAGGCGACCTTGTCTTTTTTAAAAGTCGCCCACGCAAGCGCTAAGTTAGCGCCCGAGATAAACAAAGTCGCAACAGCAAGGCTGAAAAGCGCGTATTTATCGCCAATTACTCTTTGAATGATAATAAAATTGCCTTCTGGCACATAAAAAATAATAAGTGAAAAAATAGCGATGAGTAACAAAAAAGCAAAAAAGCTATAAAAGATATATGGTGATAATTTAATGTCTAAAATATTTTTTTTAATCATTACTGCGAATTGTATCTTTGCCTAAATATTTTTTTAGAGATTCAGGAACTGAGACACTGCCGTCCGCGCGCTGAAAATTTTCCAGGATAGCAAGAAGCGGGCGCTCGCTAAATGCAGTGGCATTTAATGTATGAACGAATTCCCTTGATTCTTTATCGCCACGCTGTACTTTATAAGTGATATTTAATCCGCGAGACTGGAAATCAGTGGTGTTAGAGCAAGAATTTGTTTCACGATATTTACGCTGGCTTGGCATCCATGCTTCAATGTCATATTGTTTTGTAGTGTCAAATCCCATGTCTCCAGTAGAATTAACAACTACTCTGTAAGGCAACTCTATTTTTTGTATTAATTCTTCTTGTCTCGCAAGTAAGAACTCATGTTCATTTTTAGAGTCCTCTGGGCGACAAATAATAAACATCTCTAGCTTATTAAACTGATGCACTCGTAAAATGCCTTTCGTATCTTTACCATAGCTCCCTGCTTCTCGCCGAAAACAAGTAGAAAATCCAAGAAAGCGAATTGGCTTATCAAGCGTAGAAAGGCACTCGTCCGCAAATATAGGGGCGATGGATTGTTCAGAGCTACCGACAAGGTATAGATCGTCTTTAGCTACGTGAAAAGCATCGCCTCCATCAATAAATTTACTCTTACCCATTCTGCGAAGCATATCCGGCCGCATCATTACAGGCGGGAGAACTAATCGAAAGCCATAAGGCAAAAGAGTGTCTAGCCCAAGCCGGAATAAAGCAAAATCCATCTCAGCGATGTCATCTAAAATATAACCAAAACGACTGCCAGCAATTTTTGCAGCGCGGTCAGTATCTATTTTGTCTCCCGCAATTTCAATATAATCTTTAGGCTCAAAGGTAAATATTGGCGGCTGGCCTACAGTTTTTAGCACTAAGTTATCTGAGTCATCCAGGCCGATAGGCACGTCATCTTCTGGTAAATTAGGAATTTGAGCAATAATTACATCTCTTTCATCCGATAAAGTAGTTAATTTTTTTTCATGAAGAATAATTTCTTCTTTGAGCTTGCGAGCATCATCTCGCTTTTCTGTCCCTAACAATTTTTGCGCAGCACGCAAGTCGTCAATATTTTTTTTGAGTAGCTTCCATTCGGCGTCCACGCTGATAAACTTATCCACCAGCTCGGGGTTCGCAAGTTTTTTTTTCATTCCGTCTTTTACGAATTCTGGATTTTCTCTTACAAGATTTATATTAATCATCAGTATTAGTATTTTTCATTGCAGGGAAAAAGACCGTTTCCCTGATTGGTTTGTTAATCAGCACCGAAAATAATCTTTCAGAAACACCAAACCCAGCAGCGGGCGGCATGCCATATTCAAGTGCCTCTAAAAAATCTTCGTCCAGCATTTGCGCTTCAGCATCTCCTTTTTCTCGCAAACGCATTTGTTCTTCAAAGCGAGAACGCTCGTCGATTGGGTCATTTGCCTCGGAGAACCCCTTTCCAAGCTCTGACCCACAAGCAATAACCTGGAAACGAGCGACTTTATTTGCGTCATCATATATGCGTTTCGCAAGCGGCTCGATTTCTATAGGAGGGTCGATTAAAAAACATGGCTGTATCATTTCTTGGCGCACTAGTTTTTTAAATAAAAGGTCTATTAATCTTCCTTTCCCAAGCGATCCGTCCGCTATAATACCGGCGGCTTTTGCTCTGCTTACCAGCTCTGTGATATTTGTGTTATGCAAATCAATGCCTGTTTTCTTTTTAAAAATAGTAAAATAATCAACTGTGTTCCATTTGCGAGACCAATTTATTTTTTTGCCCCTCCATTCAGTCGTCAGCGAGCCGCAAGTTGCCCTCACAACTTGTTTATAAAGTTTTTCCACAAGTTTCATCAAATCATTATAATCGGCGTAAGCCCAATAAAATTCAAGTTGAGTATAGTCCTGTAAATGCTCAGCGTCTATTCCTTCATTACGAAATATACGTCCAATTTCAAATATTTTATCAAACCCGCCGACCATAAGTTTTTTAAGAGATATTTCAAGAGATATGCGTAGATAAAAATCCGTATCTAAAGCGTTATAATGCGTAATAAATGGCTCTGCTTCCGCGCCCCCAGGGATTCTCTCAAGCACAGGGGTTTCTACCTCAAGGAATCCATTATTTTCAAGTGCCCTACGAAATGTTTGCCAAAAAATAGTTTTTTTACGGAATATATCTCGCGTTTCCGCGTTTAAAATAAGCTCGAGATATCTTTTTCTTAATCTAATTTCTGT
>JACCDV010537826.1_pt1 | contig 14917 bp, 24 predicted proteins | sample 7446131 | NCBI WGS metagenome assembly JACCDV01 (sample SAMN15323448, study PRJNA562643) | freshwater metagenome | isolation source: river surface water | place: USA:Blue River Watershed | collected 2017-08-17 | reverse complement strand
TTTATAATCAAATATATCTCCAGCGTATCTAAAAGTACTATTATTTACTGTATAATAAATCTTTTTATTACAACAATTAGAAATTAATCCAATATGACACCCAGTAAAATCTCTGGCTTCACTCATAGATTTATATTTACCTAATATATTACCTTCTAAATCATAATGTATTATTGACTTTCTCTTAGATTTATTAGACTCCTTTAATTTATTTTTTAATCTTTCCTTTTTAGTTATATAAGTAGGCTTTGATAAATTGAATTCCTCTATTTTGGAATTTATGTAAACCATATCCGGTTCTAATATTGATTTAACACAAGGAAAGTAATTATCAATATATCTAAAATAAAATCCACCAACAGTTTTATTTTCACCATTTTTACAACATTTAGAAATATGTCTTCTATCTAAATTACTTAATATAGCACAATTTCTTATTGAATTATAAAAATTAATTATTTTATTATTTAAGTCAAACTGTATAATTTCTTTTCTGTCTGGATGACATATTTTCATCTTTTCCACAGTTTCAGACCTATGTTTTCTACCAGTCCAATCAAAACCATCACCACCATTAGTTCCATTAGTTAAGTCTATACCAAGATCACGATAATGCTTTATCCAATAAACTTCTAATTCATTAATATTATCTAAATATGTTGAGTCAATAATCTCCATTATAGGAGATAGGTTATCTTTTCTCAAAGACAACAACCATTTATTTTTAGGTGTCCAAGATTCTATTAAATTAGATTCACTAAGATGCTTCTTTAATCTATTTTGAGGGTTATTACTTTTTCCAACATATCTAACTTCATTAGATATTGGGTCTTTCAGAATATAAATATAATTTTTCATTATTTATATATAAAATAAATAACACCCCCTTGTGAAAAAAGTTTTTATTTTTTCAAAAAAGTAGTATATTTGCATAAATAAAAATTAATATATAACTAATAAAAATAATAAAAACATATGGTTACTCGCGTCGCTCCCAGCCCTACAGGCTTTTTCCATCTTGGAACTCTCCGTACTGCTCTACTAAACTATTTGATGGCAAGAGCTAATAATGGTAAATTCATTCTTAGAATTGATGATACAGATCAAGAAAGAAACAGAGAAGAGTGGGTAGATTATATCTATGACCAAATGCATGACTATGGCTTAGATTATGACTTAACTTTCAGACAATCTGAAAGATTAGATAGATATAAAGAAGTTGCTGAGAAAATCGGAACTAAAACTGAGAACGGCTATGAGATTGATATGGGAGAGTACTCAATGGTTATCTTACGTAACAACGGGTTTCCTACATATAACTTTTGTTCAATCTTAGATGATTACGATTATGATGTTACTAACATTATTCGTGGTGTTGATCACATCGCAAATGAGGTAAAACAAAGAAAAATCTGGGATATGATTTGTGAAGTAGAAGGTAACAAACCATTCCCTAAGATCACACACGCTGGTTTACTTTTCGAGGGTAATAAAAAGCTTTCTAAAAGAAGTGGTAATGGAACAACTGACGACTACAAAGATTACAGTAAAGCAGCTTTATTAAACTGGTTACTTAAATTTGGTTGGTCACACCCAGATCCTCTTTTTGATAAGAAACATCCAACTTTAAGCATGCAACAAATGATTGACATGTTTAACGATGGAAACATTTCAGATAGAAACTGTAAAATTGATAAAGCAAAATTAGAGTTCTTGAATAAAAGATGGAAAAACATCGAGAGAAATGCAGCATCTGGAAGAGAGACTGTTGTTGAGTCAAGAATTATGAAGTTTGACGAATTTGGAAAATAAAAAAAAGCCTTACTTTTAGTAAGGCTTTTTATAATAATAAAAATTAGAAATCATGAGTAAGTATAATTGAACATATCACCTACCTTGGTCACCTGGTGCGACTAATGATGATAGAATTGCCACTGATACCGAAGGTTTAGTAGGTACAGAAATCGTTATTACCGAAAAATTAGATGGTGAAAATACTGGTATGACTGATAAAGGTGTTTATGCAAGAAGTCATGCTGCTTTTACAACATCGCCTTGGTCAAGAGAAGTAAGACTAATTCATAAAATGAAAGTAGAAGATCAGTTAGGAGACGGAGTTTTTCTTTTTGGTGAGAATATGGAAGGAATTCATTCTATCGAATATACTAACTTGGATTCTTACTTTTATATTTTTGGGGTAAGAGATAATAATATTTGGATTCCTTGGAATCAAGTAGAAGAATATTCTTATTTATTGGATATACCAACTGTACCTGTCTTATTTAGAGGTGTGATTAATTCAGTTAAAGAATTAAAAGATCTTGTTGAAGATTTAGTAAGTAAACCTTCTAAACTTGGTGGACCAATCGAAGGTGTAGTAGTAAGAAATGCAGGTATGTTTCACAATGACGACTTTGCAGATAACGTAATGAAATGGGTAAGAAAAGGACATGTTCAAACAGACGAACATTGGACCAGAAATTGGAAAAAAGCTAAAATAAGTCGAGATTTTTAATCTCGACTTTTTTATTTTAATTAATATAAATAGAAAAAAGAAAAATTATGGCACTTAGAAATAATGGAATGATTACTCAAGGAGAGTATAATGGTAAAACCTTAGAAGAAGCTACACAATATGCTAAAGATGGTGGATATACAGTTAGAATTGTAGAACAAGATGGTCAATCATTTATGCTAACAATGGATCATAGAATGGATAGAATAAATTTTAGAGTTAGAGGTGGTTATGTAATTGATGCATACGGTGGATAATTATTATAATTTTATTTTTATTATTAAAATACTTTTTATATCTTTGTAGAAAATAATAAAGTTATGTTCAAATCAGTACTAGAAACACTCTCAGACACAGAAATCATGGCAATTAGTCATCAATTGGCTAACCCAAATGTTCCTAATAAATCAATTGTAAAACAATTAAAAGGTAAATCAAACTACAACTTTTCCGAAATAAAAGGAACGGATAATGAGGTTTTGGTACAACTTTTACTTGAAGTAAACATTGAATTGGCTGAGAGACTATATAAGTCTAACGCTAATTTATGAAAAGATGAAAACACTAAAAATTAAAATACTTATTGGTATTCCGGCATCAGGTAAGACAACTTGGTCGAAAGACTTTGTTAGATCCAATGACAACTGGACCAGAGTTTCTCGTGATGATTTCAGAGAAATGCTAAAAAACTCAGGTGTAGTTGAAAATAAAGTTGAAAATATAATCAATGAATTGGTTAACTCAACAATTGAACAATCATTGCTTAAAAAAATGAATGTTATTGTTGACAATACCAACTTAAAAGAAAGATATATTCAAGATATAATTGAAAAGTTTAAGTATAGTGCTGATATAGATTATCAAGTATTTGATATATCTTTAGATAAAGCTATTGAACGTGATAAAGCACGAGCTGATAAAAATGTTGGTGCTCACATGATAACTAAAATGTATAAAGACTATAAAATTCTTTTAGATTCTTTTAGTTTTCAACCAGTATCTAAACAAACAAGACCACACTTAACACCTGATTTTAACTCTACTAAACAACAAGCAGTTGTTTTTGATATAGATGGTACACTTGCACTTATGGGTCGTAGAGGTCCTTTTGATTGGATGCAAGTTTATAAAGATGATCTAAATGAAATTGTCTCTGAACAAGTTAAATTTCATAAAGATAAAGGTAGAAAAATTATCATTGTTACTGGTCGAGATGAAGTTTGTCGTGAAGTAACTAAAGAATGGTTAGAGTTTCATGAAATTGAATTTGATGAAATGTATATGAGACCAAAAGATGATTATAGAAAAGATACTATAATTAAAAAAGAAATATATGAAACTCACATTAAACCAAATTACAATTTAATTTGTGTTTATGACGATAGATTGTCTGTTTGTGATATGTGGTTTGATGAAGGTATATTTGTTTTTAACGTTAATCAAGGAAATCAAATTTTTTAATATGATTAAATAAAATCCTAAAGTGAATAACTTTAGGATTTTTTTATTAACTTTGCATTATGAAAACTTTAGTAATACATGCAGAAGATGCAACGACAGACTTTTTAAGTACTATCTATGATGGTAAAGATTGGACTATTATTAAGAAAAACATAGGTAAGTCTAAAATAAAATCTTTAATAAAAGAACATGACATTATTATAATGATGGGTCACGGTACCGATAAAGGTTTAGCAGATGGCGACTTTAATTTCTTAATAGATGGTCAATATGTTTATTTACTAAGAGAGAAAATATGTATTGGTATTTGGTGTAACGCAGATCAGTTCTTCATGAAGCACAAATTAAAAGGTTTAGCAACCGGAATGATTATATCTGATTATATGGAAGCTAACTTATATTGTGTCGATGCAACTTATCAAGAAATAGATGATTCTAACATCGAATTTGCTAAAGCAGTTAAGGAGTCTCTAATCTTAGATGATCTAGAAACATCTAAACAAAAAATACAAGAAACATATAAAGTTAAAGACGGTGTTACTGAATTTAACCAAAAAAACATATATACATTTTAATATGAATTGGAAAAGCGATAAACAATTACGAAATGAGTTACTCGAAGAAAACTCTTCTTTAAGAAAACAACTAAAAGAATATAATAGTTTAGAAGTTAAGTTGAAAAATTTACTTATCTCTACATATGAAAAGGTAGGTGATAAAATACAAAGTCCTGGTAGACAACGTTTAACACCTGAACAAATAGTTGAAGAGATTAAAAATGATACAGAAATAGGTATACAATACTATAAAGCTATTATTGGTTTAACTGTTGAACTTTTAATGAGAGATAGAATTCATATTGATGAACGAAGAAATGAAAAGATAAATGAATTACTCAATAAATAAAGACGGTGAAATTATATGTATGTCTGCAAATAGAATACCTAAAGTAAAGTGGGACACACTTACATTAGCTCAAGTAAATGCAGAATACTTAAATAAAACATATCCTAAAAAAGATACCACACTAGTTGCATATAAGTGCGACCAGTGTGGTTATTATCATTTAACAACAAAATACAATGACTAAATTATTTTTAACATTTTCAGACGGAACATATCACTACGGTGAAGTTTTGATTTATCGACCAGGATCAGATAGACCGAGTTGGTCGAGTAATAGTATAAAAACATTTTTAACAAAATCAGATAATACTGCATTTATTGGATTGAAAGACGGATCACTATATACCATTGGCTCAGTAGTTAAAGTTACTGAACTAACAAAAGAAGAATATCTTGCTTATTGTAGAGATACTAAACTTACTAAAATTTTACAAGATGAAAACTAGAATAGAAGAAATTATGAAGATATTACCACCTTCTTTTAGAGATTTAGGTATATCTAATGATCCAAGTTGTCCAAGTTATATTCAACATATAGCAGAAGATGTTGAAGAAGCACAAAAGCTATTCATTGAACTAGTTGACGAAACATTAGGAACTAATTACTCTGATAAAGAAATCCATAGAAGAGGAATTATAGGTAGAATAATCGACGACTCAGGTAACAAAGAACTTTTTGAAGGTTGGAATAGATTTATGCGTATTGATGATAAATATAGAGAGTGGGAACAACCATACTATGCAATACATGAACAACCTAAATCAATTTGTGTAAATAAAACTAATCCTAAAATAATATCATATCTTAGAGATATGAAACTAGAAAAAATTTTAGTTGAATCTGAACTACAAAAGTCAATAAAAAATCTTATTCAAGTTAAAAATGATCGAGTTAAAATTGATGATTTTGCTAGAGAAAGATATGAAGAGAAATTTCCACTAAAAGAAAGAAAATTCGATGGAAGTTGGATGCGTTATAAAGATTTTACAATTATCAATGAAAATACATTAAGAATAAACTATAGACATGGCTTTGAGGACTATGAATATAATGATTCATTTGATGTAGATATGATACCTTATTATAGAGATGAAAAACTAAAAGAAATATGAAATACTTAATCTTACTAATATTAATGGCTTCTTGCTCTTCTACTAAAATAAAAAAAGAAGAAGCAACAAAAATACATTATAAAAATCCCACACAAAAATATTTTCAAAGAAAATTGATAAATAAGAAAACTCAACTAGCTTTGACTAATATATAATGTATGGAACAAAAAACAGATTTTGGAACAAATCCAATAAAAAGACAGAAAAAACACAAACTACATAAAAAAATCTACATAGAGTATCAGAATGCGACTGCTAAAGAAATATGGGAAGGTGTAAGAGATAATTTTACATTTGGCTTCATTGGTGCTACCTTAGTTGTTTTCATCGCTACAAAGACAGATTTAGCAGTTCTTTTAGGTTATATAACTTACTACATGTTTATGGGTAAAATTGTAAATAGACCTAAATATGTAACTGATTTAGGAAAGCTTATTGTATTTCCTTTTCCATCAGCATTAGGAGCATTTACTGGATATAAATTATCTTATTTCTTAATTGGTTTAATAAATATGTATCTATAAAAAAAGCCACTCAATTGAGTGGCTTTTTTATTACTTAAAATCAAACTTTACAGTTGGTGCCTTCTCTGCACCTGCTTCAGATTTGAAATATGGTAACTCCTTGAAATCAAATCCAAATATACTATTAATCCATCTATTAGGAATTCCTAAAATATGCATATTATATGGATTAACACTCTCATTATATCTATCTCTTGCAGTTTTAATTCTATTCTCAGTTCCTTCTAACTCAGCTTGTAATCGTAAAAAGTTTTCATTAGCTTTTAAGTCAGGATATTTTTCAACAGAGACCATTAATCTAGAAAGTGCTGAACTAACACCAGTTTGAGACTTTTGAAAAGCTTCTAATTGTGCAGGTGTAACCTTTGATGGGTCGATTGTTACAGCAGTAGCTTTAGCTCTTGCTTCAATTACATCAGTTAATGTTGATTTCTCAAAATTAGCTGCTCCTTGAACTGTGTTAACTAAGTTACCAATCAAATCATTTCTACGTTGATAAGACGACTCAACATTTCCCCAAGCTGTCTTAGAGTCTTGTTGCAACTGAATTGCTGTGTTATTAAATCCGACTATTTTACCATAAAAGGCCATAACAATCACTACTAAAATTCCAACAGGAATTAACCATTTTAATGTACTATTCATAATTTTTATTTGTTAAGTGTTTATATTTAATTTAATCTATTACCAACCGTCAGAAGCACCACCACCGGATGAACTTCCTCCATCAAATCCTCCCCAAGACGAATCTGAACTTGAACTTGAACTTGAGCTAGATGAACTTGAACTCCAGCTAGACGAACTTGAAGAATAGTAACTATCTCTTTTACGTCTTTCTTCATCTTCTTTTCTACGTCTTTCACGTCTTTCTTGCTCTTCTTCATCAGATTTTCTTCTCTGTAAAGAAGAAGCTAATGAACCAATACTTGCTAATAGAGTTGCAAAGATAAGGGATAATGCTAAATAATCGGAAGAACTCGATACTTTTTTTCTAAATTCTTCATACTCCCTCTCAATTTTATCTAACTCACCTGTTTTTAGATATTTTTTATATCTAGTAACTCCAGATAACTCAGACTGAACGATATTAGTAGCATTCTCTATTTTTGACTTAGCACCCAAAATATCATTCAAGTATGAATTAACTTTTGAACTTGTTTGTTCAGAATAATTTATATTACTTTTAAGATCTTTAGCTTTTTCAATTGCTAAATCTAGATCTGTTTTAGAAAGTTGCTTTACTTCCTCAATTTCACTTTCTAAACCATTTAAGTAACTTGAACAATCAGAATAAGATTTAGAATAACCATATGATTTAATTACTTCTAAATTGCTTAAAGCTGTTTGATTTACAGATTTAGCACTTCTTAATAAGCTATCTAATCTTGAAATTAAATAAACATCTGATTCATATTCTGAATTAAGCTTATTATAAGAAGATAATTTTTGATCAATAACACTCTTCAAGTCTTTAAGCTTACTTAAGTAAACATCATCACTATCAACTTGTAAGCCATTAGCTTTCTTTAACACCTCCGCTAAAGTAGCATCAACAGACTCTTTTGATACATTTAATATTTTACTACTATCATACCTAACATCACTAACTTTAATAGATGTTAAATAGTTTTTTACATCAATAATATTTTGCTTAACTTTTGCTTTTTTAAGCTCTTCTAATCTAATTCTTTCTTTCTCAGCTTCAATTTTTTTACGTCTTTCTCTATCTAAATAATAGATTAAAGCTAAGATACCAAAAACTAAAACTACAATAAAAGCATTGAATAAGAAGTCTTTTGCTTTTTGCTTAGCAATAGCAGCTTCTTTTGCTTCTTTTGCACGTTTTTCATTTAACCATTTAACACGGCTAGCAAAAGCTTCATTTCCTAAATCTTTAATAATGAAATTTAAGCATTTCTCAGTTCCTTCATAGTAGTTTTCAGCACGGAAATCTGGTTTAATAACTTGTAGAGCATCCCATGATGTAGCATCAGATAAAAATGGTTCCATACCATTTCCAACTTCAACTCTACTTTTTCGATCTTTCAACGAAAAACAAACAAGGATACCGTTATCTGCTCCTTTTTTACCGATTCCTAATCGGTTGAACTGCTCATTTGCAAAATCTTCAATAGATTGTCCATCTAAGGACTCAATAGTAACTACACCAATCTCAATTGATGTTTTCTTTTCATAGTCGGAGATAAGACTATTTAACTTTGCTTCCTGCTCAGGTGTATAGAAGTTACCCAAGTCAGTTACCCAATTAGTAGGGGTAAAATTTTTAGTGTCTTTTTGTGCTGATAGAGTCAGCGACACAAATGCCGTAAGTAATAAGAGTATTTTTTTCATATCACAAAGATACATGAAAAATTATCACCTACAAATTTTATTCAGAAATTTTTATCCATTTATTATCATGATTTAGAATAAAACTTCCTATAAAATACTCCGCTTTATTCCACTCATTTGGTGATATAAGAGATAAGGTATTTACTCCATCAAAGTTATATAAGTAATATTTCTTACCTATTATAGGTTCAAATGAAATCTTTGAATCCCATACCATCATAGAGGTATTATAATCTTCTAATAACTTTTCTGCTTTTTCTAAAAGTTCAATTCTTTCCCTATCAAAAACCTCATACATTTTCTTAGCAGACTGATTTTTGATTTTTGATATATCAGGTAGATTAAAAGATGGTGCACCCACATTAGTTGGATAAGATCTTAATTTAGCATCATATCCATTCTCTTGACTCCATACAATAGCATCAGGTTTTTTCATAACTATTATATAGAGTTTATAAATTTAGTTTTCGATTGATTTTATAATATCATCTAAAAATTCTTTAGCTTCTTCTTCAGACAAATCATTTAAGTCTTTACCATCCTTAACTGAAAATGAGTAATCTCCTAATTTTCTTAACTTCTCACCAGCTTCATCATTATCATAAATAACAATTTTAATTTGTGGTAAAGTTTTTAACCAATAAGTTAATTGCGGGCTTGGATCATTACAAAGAACTGCAATACCTGGATAACCAGCTTGATGTGCTCTTGCAATATCAAATATTCCTTCGGTAATAAATAAATACTTATCTGTGAAATTTGTAGTTTCTAATCCCCATACTGCAATCTTTTTTCCTTCTGGTTCATCACCGACCCAATTATAATACTTAGTCTTTTTAGGGTCTTCCATCTTTTTAGCATCTTGACCTTTCTTATCATAATTAGGATTATATTTTTGATAACCTACCATTTGACCACTTAGATTATAAAGAAAGAAGAAAGTATCACCAGATTCTTCATCAAGAATAAATTGAGTTTTCTTTGTATCTATACCTCTTCCTTGTAAATGTGATAACATATCATCCCCAGGATTAAAATCTTCAAATAAAAATAAATATTTCATAAACTATATATTATTTATTTTTATCTCATAAGAAGAAGTAGAATAGTCTTGTCTAACATCAAAGTCAATATTTTTATATCCTAAAATATAAAAATATCTATATATTACATGTTCTTTTAAGTATTCTAAGATCTCTTCTTGAATTTTATATTTCTTATAAGATATCTCACGATAATTCTCATCACCAAACATTGTATTACCAATCTCACCAATAAACCAATAGTTAAGACGGAAGTTTAATCCAATTGAAATATCAGCTTTTTCAAATTCACTTGATCTTATTTTCCTTGTTCTAGAACCATAGTCTCTCTCACCTTTTCTAAGACTAGATGGCTTCTCTAGATATTTTATTTTTCCTAATCTAAGTCCGTTAAAAATACTAATAACTAAATCTTCTGTATTTTTATTAAAAGGAAAAATTTTGAAACTTTCTGTATTCATTTTATCATATACCTTTATGAAAGGGTTTATGTAAAATAAAACACCATTATCATAATCATATTCAGAACTTTCATCAGCAAATCTAATTGGATAATCATAGAAATGATCTTTTAGTGAAATTAATAAATTATCAAGTAAATCTTTATCTTCTTTGAAGCCTTTAATCAATTCAACTTTTTCATAAGTTTCAACAAATTTATTTACGGGTATTCTAAGTTGCTTTAGCTTTTCTTTTGTTGATATAGATAAATAAGAAGACTTACCATACTTTTTAGTTATAGCACTTAAATCATCTTCAAAATTTTCAAAACATTTTATATATATCATAACTCAAACGAAACTCTAATTATATTTCATAGTAGTATATATAAAAAAAGAGAGGTAAAAACCTCTCTTTTATAACTTACTAATCTGATTTACGATATTATTTATCTGTTCTTCATTATCAGGATGATATGTTTTTGCTCCAATTGATAAAGTATCTGACATATTATAACTTTTATACCAATCTGTATATTTTTTATTTAGACTTTCCCAATAAGTACTTGGTGTTGATAACTCCATTTCTCTATTTCGACCATTTATTCTTTTAAGAGCAGTCTCTAAATCACAATCAATATAAACAACTAATTTAGGTGCTTCAACCTCTTTTAACATGGTATCTAATATACTTAGATAAGTATTATACTCTAAACTATTCATAAATCCATCTTGATAAAGCATTTCAGCAAAAATCTTATCACCAAATAAGGATCTATCTAAAATACCTTTACCTACCTCTTGAACCTTTTTAACCATCTTAAATCGTTCATTCAAGAAGTGAACTTGAAGCGTAAATGCCCATCTTTTCTTATCTTTATAAAACTCTTCTAAAAGATCTAAAGTTTCTTGACTTTGTAGCTCATAAAAAATAGGGATATCTAATTTAGAACTTACTTTCTCACAAAGTGTTGTTTTTCCTGAACCAACAACACCTTCTATGTATATTATCATATAATAAAATTATTTTTTATTTTTATGAATAACTTAAACATAAGTTTAGATTAATAAATTTCTATTACCATTTACTTCTTCAAGCAAAGCTATTTCGCCTAATTTATCTTTAACTCTTTCTAACCACAATCTGGTTTTAATCTTTGTCATCCAGATTACATCTTGTCCTTTAGTTTTGTATGTTCCTTTACATATAACTCCTTCTTTTAGATCATAAGCATTTTGACGTATATCTTCAATAAATTCAAGGTTATACTCTCCTTGATAAATTAACTCAGGTATATGTAAATGTCCAAACCTTCTAATAAATTCTCTTGGTGCTAAAAGTCCTTTCTTGTAAACATTTACATCAAAAAGTACAACATCTTTAGGTTCATCAAAATGAAATCCTGCAAATGAATTTTCACCAAGGTATTCACAAAATACCACAAAGTTTTCAACATTAGAAAATTCTTTTCTAAAAACTCTCGGTAGTTCATCACCATATTTATCTAAGAACAAAGTAACTGCTTCTCCAAATTGTTCGTGTCTTTCATCAATCATATTACCTCGTGTACCAAATTTATACCATCCACGTTTTCGATTCCACTCATAACGAATGTTAGACCCGTCTAATTTATCAAATGCATATACTTGTTGCCCAAACAAACCTGCATCATAATACGGTATTCTAGGATATTGTTTCATAATTAATTTTTTATTTCATTTCCGGTTTGTATCACTATAATACAACCACTACAGCCACATCTACACGGATACATGTGTTGTGTAAATTTAGCGGATATTTCACCTCTTTTAATTCTCGAATTAAGAATAGACTCTGATCTTTTTGCTTCTGCCATATCAAATGATGTGAAGAATCTCCTATCATTCTTAGAGTAATCTACCATCTTTATATTATTCCACCACTTTGCCATTACATCTTAATTTTATTTTTTAATAATTCACTATTGAAATTATCTCTTCTCTCAAAAAATCTATTAACAACCTTAAATGAGTCTGTTTGCCATCTTCCTTCAGCTAACTTGATTACAATACCTTCTGATAATCCATTTCTGTATAATGATTTAGATTCAGATAATTCAACAACATCCTGCATACTATTAAGAGTATGTTTAACTGATTTTATATAACTAATATCAGTTTGAGACATTAGCTCTTCAAATACATCAGGTGCCAAAAATTTTCTATCTTCAACAACATAAATATCATATGCTAAAAATAAATCAGGTAATCTATCATAATAGATTGAATGTGTTGCATACATCCACTCACCATAAATTGTAATTGGTGAATAACATAATTCAGATAACTTTCTTATATCTGCACCATGTTTATGTACCCAATTCCAAGTTGGTCTGAATTGTAGTTTAGCAGGTGTATCGGTTTCAATATATCCTTTCTTGAGAATATTATTTCTATTCCTAACAATAGGACCTGAGGTCCAAGATACCCCAAGATTAGCACCATCCACTTTTTCTTGAACCCAAGCAGTTAAAGGAAAAGTTATCTTTGACTCAGTAACAATATCATCGTGAGTCATAGCTGATATAGATTTGTCTAAATGAGGTATCCTCGGATAATCAGGAGAAATACTTCTTAAATTTTTTATTCTATTCTTTGTTTTCATCGTTTAATTCATTTTTAATCCATTCTTTCAGGAAATTCTTTTCAGATCTTTTACTTGATCTGTATTCACGTTTTAGATCCTTTTTGCCCTTTTTAACAAGTTCCGGATCTTGTATTAGTTTTAATCTTCGTTTTCTTCGTTTAATATCTTGTATTTTTTCCTGCAACCAGGAAGTATCTTTTGTTTTCATAATAATTAATTTTTAATTTTTGGATAATAAAAAAACCCTGTCAATATGATTGACAGGGTTAGTAGTTTCGTATAGGTACAAAAATAGCACTACTGACTCATAAAGTCAATCATAATGATTCGTAATGTTGTTTTTGTAACTTTCATATCTTATATATTATTTTTTAATTATTTGTTTTTATTTCTATACAAAGATAGTAATAATTTATTTATCACCTAACAATTCGCTAATTTTTTCATCACGAATTTGAGACTTTGTTATAAACTTAGATAAATTTTCGTTATATTCTTTGAACTTTTGTTCTCTTCTACTATTTTCTAAATCTAAGTTTCTTTTTACTAAATGATCATACATCTGCTTTATATCTTTCTGATGCTCTTTTTTATTATAATAGAACTTGTTAAAACCACCATACCCACTATCGACTTTAACAATACAAATATACTTATGTGATCTAAACAAACCTTTATCAGTTCTAATAACAGAAATCGTAAACCCTTGTTTTGATCCTTTACCAAAAAATTGGGGCTCAAACATATCACCACTCTCCTGTATATATCTAGAACCATCTTCTGATTCATATCTTTCTATACTCTTCATAGAGTTAACATGATTTTCTATAGTTAGAGATAGAACTGCGTTTAATACATTTTTGAAGAATTTTTCACTTTCAGTCATAATAAAAATTTTTACAAAAGTAATAAAAAAATTTTATTTATTAAAAATAGATAGAAAAATATTTGCAGTAAAAGATAAAAACATACAAGCTAGAAAGGAAATACCAATAATAAAATCATAAATACTATCTTTGAAACCATCAATATTATTTTGACAAAATATACCAATCAACATTATTATAAATGATAAAAATGCAAATGTGTAAGTCATCTTACATAATATACTAATTAATCTAAATTTTACTTTCTTTTCCATATTGGATTATATATTAAATAAGCGTATAGTTTTGTAATTTTTTTTGTATCTTTGCACTATAAAATAATATAAACTATATGAAGGAGAAAACAGATGTATTATTAATAGGCGCCGGTATAATGAGCGCAACCTTAGGGACTTTATTAAACCAAATTAAACCAGATTATAAAATTATCGTTTTAGAAAAACAAGAACAAGCTGCTACCGAAAGTTCTGATGCTTGGAATAATGCCGGTACAGGACACTCTGCTTTTTGTGAGCTAAATTATACACCTATTAAAGATGGTAAGGTTGATATAAGTAAAGCTATTTCAATCGCTGAACAATTTGAAGTATCAAAACAATTTTGGTCTTATCTTTTAGATAAAGGAATTATAACAAAAAACTTTATAACTAAAATACCTCATATGTCATTTGTTAAAGGTGACAAAGATGTAAATTTTCTAAAAGAAAGATACGAACTCTTAAAACAAAATCCTTTATTTGATGATATGATTTATAGTGAAGATCCAAAACAAATTGAAAGTTGGGTACCACTTATGATGAAGAATCGTAAAGATAAAGAAAAAATTGCCACTACTTATATGAATATAGGCACTGATGTAAACTTTGGTAAACTTACTAGAGAAATGTTTCAATATTTATCTAAACAAGATTCAGTAAGTATTAGATTTAATAATGAGGTTTATAATATTAAAAAAAGTAAAGGTAAGTGGGTAATAAAAACGAAAGACATTTCAACTGGTCAAAAAAGAAAAATTATAGCTAACTTTGTTTTTATTGGAGCAGGCGGAGC
>JACCDV010151526.1_pt1 | contig 14917 bp, 19 predicted proteins | sample 7446131 | NCBI WGS metagenome assembly JACCDV01 (sample SAMN15323448, study PRJNA562643) | freshwater metagenome | isolation source: river surface water | place: USA:Blue River Watershed | collected 2017-08-17 | reverse complement strand
CATCAGATGTTCTATATTTGATTGATTTAAAAATGGTTAGGCTGTTTCCAAAATACGTTAATTAATCGAAATAGTTATTCAAATCAAAAGTCCATGCAACAACACTACAACGTAAGGGAAATCGTCTGGGCCAAGGTCCACCCCTATCCTTGGTGGCCAGGAAAAGTAATTTTGTTTTTCATTCAGATTGTTAAAATTTTGTAGCAGAACAACAAAACGGTCTATAAAGTTTCGTTCTTCGCAGACCCCACTTAGTACACTTTCCATTTATGCAGCACCTTCCTTCACGAGTCTCAACTCACCCCCTACCTCTCCTTCGACCCCTCCCTCAACCCCGCATCTCCCACTCTTCCCCAACTCCAGAAAGCCATCGATCTCGCAGCCGCTTATTACGCACGCCTCGCCTCTAAAAGGCAAGATCAGACTAGCGAGCTTTATTTGGCGCACTCTCCAAGCTCTCTCGAGGAATAGAAGAGAGAAGAAAACAGCGTATAGAATATCATTTTTCCATAATAAAAAAATGATAAACCGCAATAGTAACCCATGGCGGTCGAGAGCAGCACTCTCGACTCAGCGCTCCCCCAACAAATTACGCTTGAGAATGTTTGCGAAGTGATCGAGGCTAATAGAAGACGATAGAAAAGTTGCAATTACTCCTACTAGAGCCGCAAGTAGGAAATGCAGCTGCAGTAGTTACTCAAGAAGACCCTCCTCATGAAGTATAACCTGTTAGAGAGTGCCAGCCCCAGCAACGGTAGCGAGAGCTTCCCCAAGAAGAAAATAATCCAACTATCACCCAACCCCAAGCAAATGAAAAAGATCAGCAAGGAGAGGTACAGCAAAACCAAAGCCTTCCTCAAGGACTAGATCGAGGCCGTTCGAGTGAGATGCTTGAGGAAAATAGTTTCTATCTTAAAGCAATCAAACTAAAATGTGGAGACTTCCAAAATTTATGCCATCAAGACCATGAAAAGAATATTAAGCCTTGCTGAGAGCAATAGGATGAAACTTCAAAGCCTGTTCATAACGCTGGTGAGGGCACTGACTACCAATACATCGAGCCAAGGTTCGCAATAGAAGCTGGTGGAGTTCAATAGTTACCTGGACCAGCTGTAGGGAGACAAGCACGAGGACGAGGTGTCGAGGATAACCCAAATCTAGGCGATGAGCTGATTGTATTTTAATTTTCATATTATTATGATGGATATATTGGTGGTGGGTGGTGAAGCTAGCGGGGCGGATTGATGAATAGTATAAATGTAATTATAATTTCGATAAGTTTGACATGAGCGAAGATGAATAAATTTTATTATCAAACCTCTCCCCCTCCCTCTCGCCCTACTCCGCCCCCAAACTAGAAGAATAGCTACTACTTTAAGTCGATCAAGACCACCCAGCAGATACAACTTTTATAACGGAAAAATAGAAATAAAGCACGTACTACATAGACTGGAACCAAGGCTACAACCACAACTACTTCACCAGGATCGTTATCTAAGATATTTAGCTCGAAACCATCGAACTCTCCCACCAAATACCACCACCCACACACAACCAGCAACTCCAAACATCCTACCAAACCATTATCAACCAACTCCAAGACGCATACAATCGTATTCAAAGCAATATTCATGCTCATAAACTTAACAAGGAACATAGAAGTCAAAGCATTGAGCCCAATAAATCAAGGCACACTGCCCTGTTTTCAAGGACCGAAAGAGAATTCCGGACTGAGTACACAATCTAGAAGAAGGTGGGGAAGAGTAGAACGAAGAGTGAGACTGAGGGAAGTGAGAAATCGAGGAACAAGGGGAAGGCTGGCAAAATATAAAAATATAAAATGCGGCATATAATTGCCTAATAGGAGCACGAGATAATAAAAGAGTGCTCCAAGTAAAACAACCTCAAGAACAAATTTCTAGCCTCAATTGCGCTCTGGCAGTCCAACAAGGAAAGAAAGCAACAGGAACGCATTGAGATGGAGAAGAAGCTGACTATGAAAGGAGTTACATTTACTCCCGAAATCAATCCCAAGAGCAGGGAAATAATGAAGAAGAAAGGGACTCTAGCTCCCATCTACCAGCGCTAGGGTAAGAAGAGGGAGCTCACTGAGCGCTTTAATAATGAGCACAAGGCCAACCGTATCAAGTACTGAAGGCAGCCTATAATTTTTTGATATTTATATATAAAGTGATCACTATCGCTCTCTGGCCCCCAAAGAGGTGAACCGACTGTCCTTGAAATGTTCATACACCTTATTGAACTCCTATTTGATGGCATCGCGCACGTGAGACACGAACTCTTCGTTTATCGATTTGGAGTAGTGGGTTATTTGAGGGTTGACACTGTTGGTCAGCTAGTTCTGTATTTCATCTGATTTTTTAAGGATAAAGTTAATATTTTAGTTGTAGTTTATTCCCAGGATACTGTTGGCGAAGTCTTTCCACTTGTATTAGTTCTTGAGTTGAAGCTCGTAGTGCTCGATTTACTAAAGACGCAGATCAATGTTGCATTTTATCTAATAGAGGTCCGACATGAAGTAAAATTTGCTCTTTAGAAACTACCTTTTTTGGAACTACTTAAAACTATTGATTTCTTCATCGATGAAGCCATACAGAATGCTTTTGAGTTTCTAGCATTCGGAGTTCAAAGCTCTTTCAATTTGTGACTCGTAGTCATATTAAACTGTCTACAGGCAAATATAACTGTTGTTTAGCTTCTATTTTATACTCTCCAAGTAACCCTTCATATCCTTCCTAATCTTTACGAAATAATCAGTCTCTTCATTTGATAGTGGCGGCTAATTTTTCCTGCCTGCAGACTTTTTGCTCTTGGGTGTTTAGTTTGGGATCTGCTGCACCTCACTCGCAGCCGAACGGATAGAGTTTGATTTTTTGAGGGATGGGTTTTAAGCAGGCTCTTTCCTGGTTTATTTGGGTTTCTTTTCAGTGGTGGGCAGATAGGGATTTGCTTATATTTATTAATCTTCTACCCTATTGTATTGCATGTATTTATAGTTATACTAATTTTATTGAACCTATTTTTGTCTATAAAGCGACTCATAACCCTCCATCTCTCTATCCTAAAGCTTCCTGCCCTTACCTTTGGAATTGTAATATGCCACTATTTTGTTTGGATTGGTCTGATCAATGTGCATTAAATAATTATTTTTATTCTACTATTACAATAGTCTCTCTCTTTACCTTCTTCTCTTTTCCTCTTATAATCTTTACCGCTCCCTTTACATCTATTTCTATCTTTCCCACTTCAAGTATAGCAGTCTTTAGTAATCGGCTTGTCTTTGCCTTTCACGCTATCTTTGCCTTTCCATCTCCTTTTGTCTTTATAACTCTTGTCTTTGCCTTTCGCGCTATCTTTGCCTTTCCATCTCCTTTTGCCTTTATAGATCTTGCCGTTCCCTTTCTCTTTATTATTCCTTTAATCTTTCTTTTTAGATTTCACTTTGTCTTAACTTTTAGCTATTCATTATACTGTCTTTTTACTTTTAATGCTCATTTGGAACGACTTCTTCATGATCCTATTTGATAGTTGGTAGTTATGCTTCCATTTTACTCATCTATGCTTCCATATTCGATTTATTATTCTTTTCTTAAAGAAAAGGTTCGACTTTCCCTTCTCTTTTTACAGTCGCTGACAAGGCATCATTTTTGCTTTATTGAATTATTCTCTCTTAAGAATTATCGTTTGAAACAAAGCGTTACTATTTTTTAGACTTAGTAAGATTGGGGATGTAGAGTTCTTTATGTCTTTTGGGGGTTTCTTATTCAGCAAAATAATTCCTATGAGAGACGTAGGAGGAGACCAGCCTATTTTTTTGGCTGCTCTTGAAGAGGGAAGAGGTGACTAGGTAATTATTGATTCCTGGGTTTAAATGGCTTTTATTCATTTTATTTGTATACCTTATGAAGCGATAAAATATAAATTAACTCCCTCCGGATTAGGTTGAACTAACTATAACTCCAATTATTAAAATAAAGATAAATCTGATCATTCCTCGAAATCCTTGAGTGGCAGGCTGAAAGGCTCATCAATGAGTGGCTTGAAGTCATCTTTCCCACTTCCTGAACATCCCTCGTCGATCCTAACGAAGGTGTTGACAGTGCATGCCTTGGTTTGGATCTTCTCGTTACCAATCACAAAGAAGGTGCCTGCAATGTTAATGTAGGTAATGAGGCAGTAGTTTCTTTCAGCAGTTGAGCCAACTGAAGAGTAGACGACGTGGGCATTTTGCAGGTAGTACCAAAACTTTTCCCTTGTGTAGTCTGAGAAGGCCTGGCATCTTTAGATCAATAAGGCATCTCTATCGCTTTCGTATTCTTCATGGTGGATGTTTTGCTTGAGGTTGTCTGAAAGCTCATGGCCATTGACTTTGACTCTACCGCATCCCTTTCCGCAGTCACTCACGTCGACCAAATACTGCTTTTCTCCCAGGCTGTATCTGAAGCGGTTCACATGGAGATTAACTGGCTTGTAGTTGGGGTTGGCGTTGCGAGCCTTTCCGTTGCCGAGTCTAACGAGGGTGTTGACATTGAAGATTGAGGACTGGTTCTTCCATGTGGTGATGGCAAGATAGGTTCCTCCCAAATTTCTGTAGACTGCTAAGAACTGGTAGGCATTGACTTGGTCGACTGCAGCGACATAGATAAGGCATCCCTTTGTCAAGTAGTACCAGAACTTTTCCTTGAGGGCGTGGTCAACAAACTTGTAGATATCGTCAGCATCCATCTGGCCTTCCTTGGGGACCCTGTGGGCCTTCAGGCGGTGCTAAACTGCAAAGTTACTATTTGCACGACTCACTTTATCAGTGAGGACTAAGGTGAGGAGGAGCAATGCCAGTGCGAGGTGGGTGGCTCTCATAAATAATTTAATATTAAACATTAAAAAGAGATCTATAAATAAGATTCTGCGGACCACTACCTCATCAAGAATAACATTGTAGACACAACCCTCCATAAAAAATAGCCAAAAGGGCAGAGACTAGCAGCAATTTAGGCTTCTTGTCGCCAAATTGGGAAGGGATGATTTTTTTAGTCAATATATTGTTTTTAAATATATATGTATAACTCTGAAAACGGCTCTGCGTTAATAAGAATTTTAAACTGCCACTTGTTTAAACTGAAGAGAACAAAAGGTCTTGAGGTTTGGAATGTTTACCAATAATTTATTTTGAATTGTTGGAAAGGAGGTAATGTTGATCCAGCAGCAAGCATTGAGGGGTGCCTTGCAAAGACCAAGGGGCTGCCAGGGGTTATTGCTGTCAATCCTCTAAATAACGATTGGATATATATTTTTGGATCATATATGACCCAAGCATATACAAAATATTCAAATCAAGGCAAGCGCACTAATCGACTTCCCTATGAAACCCTAGCATCATCAAATACGGTAAATTCTGCCTTGATATTTTATTGGCAAACATTTATTGAAAAGTGGGTGACTCAAAGTGGTTTAGGTTCCAAAAGTTTCCACTTATCATTTAATTAGATTAAATCAAAGTGGTTAATAATTTTATTATGCTATCGTAGGCAGGGAAGCAGTATGAGAGGAGCAAGCGGATAAAGCCCTTGTAGAAGGCGCAAAGGGAAAGGGTTTATAAGTCCTTCAGCATGAAGATTGAGAAAGCTAGTGGGGTTAAGAAATTCTCCCCCTTTAATACAGTCTCCAGGGATTCTAGAGACTCATATCTACTGAGAGTCACCCCTGAGCCCAACACCAGCACTAACTACTACCCCAAATTCTAACAGACGCTCATGCGAGACCGCAGGTCCACTATCGATAGGGCTAAATTCTAACGGATTATCGGGTAAGTTAAGGTTGACGACTATTCTTTGGACCCCTCGGTAATCCAGCCCAAATGCTAAAAGTCTCATAGCAATATCGAGCACATTCCCCTCACAGTGAGGCAGTCTCACGATTGGCGCAAGACACTCTAACACTTTGACTTCTCTAAGCAGCAGGATTCAAAGAGGCTGGAGCTGCCTAATAAAAAGCTGTCCACTGCAGAAACCACCAACGCTGATTTCATGAGGACCTTGGAGACTGTCACTTAATCGCATTTGAACAATTATAAAAGGTTCAGCTTTCAATCGCGCCCTCACCGCGCCCACCCCTTCACCTCAGACTCAGGGCACCAGTACCTCAGGGAAGTTTAGGAAAGAGACAGGTCACCCGAGTATGATATCCTTTCAACAAATGAAGGGTTTATGCATCGATCAATGCCGCGAACTAAGGGTGAAAAGAGGTTTTATTTATACAAAGATGTGATTGCTACTCGTCTGGACCGAAGCGATAACAATTGGCATACGATTTTGGAGTATGATGTGAAGGAGCCTCGGAATGAGAAGCAGATCGTATTCAGTCAAACCTTGGATAGGAAGGACAACGATATTCACAGCAAATACCCAATACGTTTGAGTCTAAGCCGTCCCATTAGAGTCAAAACTTGATATTATTCACTATCATCCCAATTAATACATATTTCATTTTCACTCATCTTTATTTACTCATATATGTGCCCTCATACCTTATAAACGGAAAGCTACGATTATATTCAAATGTTGATCAATCTTCACATTTTGTGTTATGTCTAGGCGTTGCCCTCTAAATGCATAGTCTGCCTGTCTGAGGAGGGTGGGGGCTCCATCTTATCCTCGTTCTCCTACTACTTTTTGTCTTTTGAGTTTTCTTGTCCATCCTCCTCAACCAGCATCCTGTTCCTGAGTCTGCCCACCATGGGGACGATCACCTTGACGAATATCCAAGCGAAGGTGATGATGGCTGCGATGAAGAGAACGAGGGCTACGATTAAGGTGGTGAAGTCATATGCTTCGAGCTGGCTGGGAGTGAAGACCTCTGCTGGCAATTCCTGAGATTGATAGACGAAGCGGTACTCCTCTTCGATGTCGGTGGGGGTTTTGAGATGGAGATTGGCCACTATATTGAAGAAAAGGTTCTCAGCCGTCCGATACTTCTCCATGAGTTTGTTTTTCTACATCAAAGCAGAGTTACCTGTATTTTGAACGTGAATGACTATTAGTCAAGGGATTCGTAGATAACTTTGTATTAGATGACACTGCCTGGTAAATATTTTTCGCACAGACTGGCATATTTCAAGTCCTCCTCGCTGTTAGAAACATACAAATTATAGCGAACGTTTGTCAGCTTGGTCTTCGTCTTCTTTATCTTCTCGACAGGATTGACCAAAAACTATATTTCGCCGAACGCAGAGTTATATTTGACCTTACCCGCCTTGTAGATGTAGTAGCCGAGGCCTTTCTCCTCCTATTCGTCGATGCCGATCCATCTAATTAAAGATAGCTCTGATCGCACTTCCAGGAGTAGGTTGGAGTAGCCTTCTTCCAACCTGACGGCGTGGGGCTGGTCAGGCATGCCAATCATATCTAAGATCTTGGGCTTGCTTTCCTCCAGCTTTTTCTTGCTGCTTCCATATGATATTTTTGCCGAGCCCCTGCACTCGAAGACATCCAGAATGAAGTCCCCTTCAGGATAGATATCGTAAGTCTGCTTATTGACCACTAAAGCCTCCAAATATTCAGGGAGAAGACTAGTTTATTCGGACTGCATGACATTCAAGGCCAGTGATTAGGATTCGTGGCTGAGGCAAAGCTCGTAGGGCAGGGCAGAGGCCAGGATTTGGTTGGCGGCATCAATGAATGTTATAGAAATTACATTTCGCGTTGTATCTTGAGAGATCCTTGTCGTGTTATCGTTAAGCTTACCAATTATCTTCAACTGCTTGACCTGCTCTTTTTCCTAGGAGAAGTAAGAAAGGAAGAGCCTTTCGTCTGCCCTTTTTAGATATCCTTTAAGACAAGTGGCTTCTCCTTTGCTCAGATAGACATAGCTTGGCTGGTTGGGGTCAACCGTAATCAAATTTTTGCCATCAACATTGTCCTTCGTTGAGGCTGGCTTCACTCTCGAAGAATAGATCGTGTTGTCCTCTAAGGCTGTGTAAATCACTGAAGCAGAGTCATAGTATCCTTTCTAGTTGGAAAGGGTGAAGTTATGCTTGACTGTACTCTAGCTCTTGTCGAAAGTTTTCTTTATTGACTCCCCTTTGTAAATGATCTCCGCTTGCAGTTTGCCATTTAGAACTTTTACTTCCAACACTCCACGCTAAAAATAATAGAACTACCCACGAGTTACCATGCCTTTCTTTGGCAAAATGTCATTGAGCACTTTCTCCTCGCTCAAAGGTATCTTGGTCTCCTCATCTCCCAGGAAAATGGAAGACTATGTATGCTTGGCTGCCTTCACTGCTAATAGATAGTTGCAGCCCTTGCAAAACTACTCGTTCTGCTTGGAGAGTATGAGTCTATTTTTGGTCCCGCTGTGGAAGGTGAAGGTAGTTGGGTCGATTTTGGCCTATCGCTTCATTAAGCTGAGCATATCCTCGGGGGTAGTTTTATTAAGATAAAAATAGACCTGTCCATACTTGTGAAGCGAAATTATCTTAAAAGGCTTCTACGAGAAATGCTTGAATGTATACAGCTTGACCTAGTTTTCAGAAAGACTGCAATATCCTAAAGACCCCCTTTGAAGCTTCACAATATGATTTTTCCCTTGGCTTAGGGCCGCAGCGATCGTATATGCACAATTTTTCCTTGCCCGAACTGTGATATAATAGTTTTTGGCGCTTGAAGTGACATCCAGAATGATTTGGCCATCGTAAGACTTCTCCATATGTTTCTTTTCGTCAGGGTACTCCATCGTGCTCATATAAAGCTCAGCACAATCTCGATTATCATCAGCAACCTCAATAAGCAAACTTCCAGACTCCTTAACCTTGTATCCATAATAAGCCTTTGAGTTGGCAACCAAGTAGCCAGACTTGGGAACTCCTTCAGTGAGGACAGCAAAGTTCTGAGTGACTTAAATGGTGAAGTCAACCATGCTGCCGATTTCCTCCTTCGAGTAAACATAGATGAGTAGTTAGCACTCTTTGCAAGTATACTTGGCGAGATCTTAGGCCTTAAGCTTTAAGAAAATGCTTTGCAGGTAAAAGAATCTTTAGGATGGGGAGGCAAAATCATATGAGTTCATGTTTAGCTGCACTAAGTTCCTTTAAGAGCTCTATATCACCTTCCCGATAAAGTAAAGCTTCTTTTACGTGGATAGGATTATGCTTGTTTCATCTTTGTTCAGAAGGGGATACACAAACTTTTTTATCGTTTATTCCTTTGTCATCTCGCTCCCGTGGTACCCAATCCCATCGGGTAAAATTACCTGGCTTGATGCCAGCTCCACCAAATATTTTAAATGTAGACTATTTTGAACATTTTCGCTCCTTGATTTCTTGCCCGCAACTGCAAATAAGAATGATAACTCAGAGTGCCCAAGGCAGTTTGTCTTTATTTGATCTGAACTAATTACATACCTTTATTATCCGTTTTATTTGACTGCGAAGTTGAGCATCTTGTCGCAGAGGGCCATGGTGTAAGAAAGATCGCCCACTTACTCTCGGATGATAAGCACTTCAAAGTCTTGGGGCTAGTCAATATAAGTAATGTAGCATGAACCTTACTTGGCTACTTACTTGTAGAGATATCCAACCTTTTTTAACTCGCAGTGGTCTTGCTTGCTGGAGTGGAAGATGCTGCTTACTTGAATGTATTTGGAAGAGCTAGGGTTACGAAGTTTAACATAAAGGGCTCGTGAAGAAAAGTTAGGAATTGATATTTCGCCCTCGTTGGTAAAGTTTGCTACATTGTCTTGGCAGGTGTTGTTGACGAGGACACAGACATGAATGGCTCCGCTCGAGGCGTATTTGTAGAAGATGCTACTGAGGATAGGGACGATTTAGAGGACTTCATACATGTTGGGGGCAATTTTCAACTTGAATTAGACATCCTCGCTTAGCGTTATGTAGTCTAACTATTTCTCATCTTTGTGGACTGGTTGCACCACAAGCGAAAAGGTGGCACTGTCCTACCCTCGGATTACTATCACCAAAGGTTATTCATTCAGCTTGTCCACAGCTTCGTAAATGGACCCGGTTACTTTGTTAGCATCTGTATTCATTTCTTATTGAGTAGGCTCGTGCCTAAAGATATATGTATTGATGCAGCCGCTTACTCGGTTTATGTGCAGTCTAAGCATCTCAATGCTGTTATCGTTGTTGACAAATTTATAAATTTTGAGCTAGCCCTTGAGGATGTGGGATTCAATCGGCTTGTTTTATCTCAGGAACTAAGGACGGTTGCCAACGCTATACTCCAAAGCAGCAAAACTGTTGGAGTTTTGCTCAAGGTTGGTGAGGACCACAAGGACTATTGCATTTTTCTAAACAATATTAACACTTTTCCAAAAGCCTTCTTAGACAGTTAATGAATAGGTGTTCTTCGATCCAACACTTCGGTATTCAGCCTCAATCTTGCTTGAATGTGCAGCGTATTGTTCGCCTGTGCAGTTCTGTTTGGTCGAGGTGCATTTCCTAAGTTCGACTCCAACCTTGCCAAAAATGGGTATTTAAGTGAGAACAACTTTAAGTTTATTGGAGTCCTTCTTTTTATCTTCCTAGAACTTGGCGATTTCAAAGTATGAAACTGATATATTTTTGACCAGCATGAACTAATAAACATGCTAATGGATTTAGAATATTGTCTGCTTGCCTCTTCCTTCGAGCTCCATCATAAAAGTGGACACCCTGTTCTTGGAGAAGGCTCTCATGTACAATCCTTAGGGCATTTCCTTCTAAATTTACTATTTAGTGAGGACGTATTGCATATCACCCATATACATGAAGGGCTATTTGTTTGCGATCCTTGCTGTCTTCTATTTGTTGGAGTAGTACTCGAAACTTAAGTCACCTGTGAAAGTGGCGATGGTAAAGACATATACATCCTCAGTGAGGTTTCCCTAAGGGTTCTTGAATTGGATATGATAGTCATATCCTTCGTCTTTTTACAAGTACTAATAAATTTTACTGTTGAGAGCGATGTCATTGTGGGGTTTATTCACCAGATCGCAGCTCATCGTGTAGACTGTCTATGATGAACCCTCAAGGATCAAATTTATTGATAGTTATTTAAGCTGCTTTTTATTCAGATAAATGCCCTCTGCATCTTCCCACAAGTAATGACTCTTAAAGTCATATTTTTGGGCTGAAGGCTGAGAGTCCTTGCCAAATGTTCCATACATTTTGATTTTGTCGAATGCGAATCGCCTTGTTTGGGGTTTGATGATGATCCTCAGTTCATTGAACTACTTGCCCTCGAGCTCGAGGTGATAGATCTGTTTTTGCTCTGCCTTTGAAAACATAAATGTGATTTATTGCCCAAACTCGATATGTTCGAGATCGCTCCAGTAAGATCGTAGCTCGTACTCACAGTCCTGCCCACTGGACTCAACCACAACAAGCAGAGTTTAATTTTCCTCAAGCTGGTGCTGGGGAATATAGCAGGAATCAACATCTTCCTTGATACACTTCTTTAATGGAGTTTGCGTTCCTTCTTTCATTATGGTGAGGCTGAGTTCCAAGTGACTGTAGATCTCGTCTGCAGTGAGGGACAAAAAGAAATATTTCTTGTCGAGAGTTGTTAGCCGAATCAACTGGAAGGAGCGTCCTTGATCCACCTTGTAGTTGATGCCCTTTATAATGGCGCCCACCTTGCTGGTTGGGATTTATAGCTTTTTATCCTACTTTTTTTGACCTGCCTGGGCGTAGAGGGGCAAGACGAGGAGGGAGAGTAGGCAAATAAGGAATAATTTGGAATACATTTAAATTAGATATATATGATAACGTGTTATCATTATTTTTGATAAATAGGCAATAATCTATACTAGGCCATAAATCCTTAAAGATATATCAATCTATAAATAGCTATAAGACAAAAAGGGTCTATTTTCCAACCATTTATTGGGTATTTATTAATTTTTTATTCATTTATAGGGCCTATATCCTTTATTTAAAACTACTATCACGTCCTATTCTTGATATTGTTTTATTATAAATATAGAAAATGGGAGAAAACTTTCATATGATTTCAGATTTGGGGAAGCTGTCGGAATTGAAGTACAAGAAAAAACCAATAATCGCTGAATTCTATACAGAGTAAATGCTAAATTATGAAGCTGGTGCCCTCCTTGTAAGCCCGCACGTGCCATCCTATAGAAATAGCTGAAGTAATCGGGAGGGAAATTTTCATTAGCATGCATCAACTGTGATGAGGCGTAGGAACTTAACATCGAGTATTAGATTGAGGGAGTGCCAACCATAATTGCGATAAATTGGAATGACAAAATGACTGTATTTGACAGTAGTGATTTAATTACTTAGAGGTTGTGGGGTATGACGCCAAGAAGATCAAATAGCTACTGGACAAGGTAAAGAAAGAACTCTACGATTCCAGACCATGATTTGAATACAGCTTTACTTACTAAGCAGATAAATTAGCTATCTATAAGATCATTTTCTGCCACCAAAGCCACCGCCAAAACCCCCACGTCCTCTTGGGGCTCCTCTAAATCCACCTCGGCCTCGATCGCTGAATCCACCTCTTGGGCCTCCTCTTCCTCGATCATTGAATCCTCCGCCTGTCCTTGGTGGTCCTTTTGGCCTTGGTGTTTGAGGCTTAGTGAAGCGATCAGTGGAGAGCAAGTCCTCAGGGCTCATATAGAAGACGAGTCCTTCTTTGAAGCTGGAGGCGTTGACTCCTTCTGCGGGTTTGACGCTGAAGTAGAATGCGTTGACTGGGCCGAGGATTTCGTCGACCAATCCAACCTTGGACTTGTTTTACAAGTAGACTCCCCTGTTGAATTTGGGGAAGCGGGACATATCAGTGCACTTGACAACGAAGTTATTCTCGGATTTGTGCAAAAATGTGCCATAGGGGATCACATATGAAGGGGGTCCTTGGTCGAAGTTGCCCCTGTTATTAGGCCCACCTCGCCCTCTTCCGCCTCCGCGACCTCCTCCCCTTCCCCCGAACGATCCTCGTTGGTTTGATCCTCGATCACCTTCGAATTGTTTACCCATCAAGATAATAATAATTCAACAGTCCGGTTTATATAGCTTTTCGCATCAATACCCATCAATAATATTGATAATTCAGATTTGATAGTAGGGCCATGGAAAATTCAAAATAAATAAATATTTAATCATTTCTTTTATATTATTTTAAATATGTAAGGCTAAGAGGTTAAGGAAGTTAAAAAGGAAAAGCAAGAGGAAGACCAAGCTGAGGAAAAAGGAGAAAACGAACAAGAGGGAAAGAAGGACCCCGAAACGCTTTCAGAAGGAGAAAGGATGGGATTATCAAAGCAGCAACTCAGAAAGCTCGAAAAGAGATTGACTGCGAAGAAGAAAAAGGAATAGGCTTTGCTCCGAGAAAAATAGGCTAAGGAGAATGCAGCTCAGAAGTAAGCTAAGGAGGGAGAGAAGAAAGGTAAAAAGAAGGGAGCGAAATAGGAGTCCGAGATAAGTGAAGAATACAAGAAAGAATTTTTGGGGCAGAAGATTATTCTATCACCTAACACTAAAGTTCCTGGTGAAAACGAGGATAATATCTTAATCACATCCGCACTACCATATGTCAATAACGTCCCTCATTTGGGCAATATTATCGGCTGCGTCTTGTCCGCAGATGTCTACTCCCGCTTCAAAAAACTCCAAGGCTCCAATGTCTTGTATATCTGCGGCACTGACGAATACGGCACAGCAACTGAAGTGAAAGCCATGGAGGAGAAAAAGACACCCAAGGAAGTGTGCGATTACTACTTCAAGATACACGAGGAGGTTTACAAATGGTTTGACATTGGATTTGACTATTTCGGGAGGACCACCACTGACTGGCACACTAAGATAACTCAATAGATTTTCTTGAACATCCACAAGCAGGATAGGACGCTCCAGGAGGAAATGACCCAATGCTACTGTCCAAACTGCGATCTCTGGCTTGCTGATCGCTTCATTGTTGGCACTTGTCCTTTTTGCCAGTATCCTGACGCCAGAGGAGATCAGTGCGACAAATGCCAAAAGACCTTTTACTCTCCAACTGAGCTCCAAGCCTACTTTTGCCTCATCTGCAAAAAGACTCCATAAGTAAGGCAGACAACCCATTTCTTTGTGAACTTGCCCCTCATTCAGGAAGAACTATAAAAATGGATCAACCGTATTTCCAAATAAGGAGACTGGTCTGAGAATTCAATCACAATAACAAAATCTTGGACTAACATGGGGTTAAAGCCAAAGTGCATCACAAGGGACTTGAAATGGGGTGTTCCAGTGCCTCTAGAGGGATTCGAAAAGAAAGTATTTTACGTTTGGTTTGACGCTCCAATCGGGTACATCTCGATCACTGCAAACTTGCTGCAGGAAGACTACAAGAAGTGGTGGATGAACTAAAACGTTAAGCTGTATCAGTTCATGGGCAAAGATAACGTACCTTTCCACACTGTCATCTTCCCCTCCAGCCTCATCGCCTCCAGGCAAGGCTGGACTCTCCTTCACCATATCTCCACAACTGAGTACCTCAACTATTAGAGTGGCAAGTTTTCCAAGAGAAATGGGACAGGAGTTTTTGGAAGCCATGCAGTTGAACTATAGAAATAGATCTCCAGCGAAGTTTGGAGGTACTATTTACTGGTGAATCGGCCTGAGAAGAGTGACTCTTAGTTCTCTTGGAAGGACTTCGCTGATAAAAACAATAATGAGCTGCTTGCTAACTTGGGTAACCTTGTACATCGTGCTTTACAGTACATTTACAATAACTAAAATAAGGCTATTCCTCAGCGGGATAAGGCGCTGTGGAGTGAAGCTGATGAGTAGTTCATCGCTGAGCTATAGAGCAGGTACAATAAGTATAAGGACTTATTGAATGCGGTGGAGATTAAAGAAGGACTCAAATTTAGCATGTAAATTTCATCAAGAGGTAAT
>JACCDV011111406.1_pt1 | contig 14919 bp, 11 predicted proteins | sample 7446131 | NCBI WGS metagenome assembly JACCDV01 (sample SAMN15323448, study PRJNA562643) | freshwater metagenome | isolation source: river surface water | place: USA:Blue River Watershed | collected 2017-08-17 | reverse complement strand
CAGGGATGAAAAGCTTAAACTAGCTACAGGATATGCTGAGTATGTTTATAAAGGAGCGCAGTTCAACGACTAGACGGTTGTGCGCGGCTAACCCCGCGTAAGGTATAGTCTGCCCCTATCGAAAGATAGTCATGAGATGAAGGTGCGGTATCACCCCGAGCTCATGAGTCGCTAGCACATCACTAGCGATGGATGATAGCGTGCTGCTATCGGTTATGAATATAACAAAGTTCGCGCCAATACTGGTACCCCGCAATACAACGGGTCTGTCCAGTTCTCGATCCCGCAATTTGGGGACTTCTTTGCCGATATGGTCGTCAACTGCACACTTGCCGCGACAAGCGCTACTGCTGGCGTTGTGCCCGCTCTCCCTGCCTATATTGGCGCCAATGATCAGTCGACCACCTCGACGCAATCAGTATCCGCCACTAATAATACAACCTCTGGAGTATATACCAAATATACATACCAATATGTCAATCTGCAAGGAACGGTGCTCACTGTTGGCGCCGCGGCCAGCAACTATGTACGATATGCCGAATATCCTGGCCAACGTCTCTTCAAGAAGACTAAGTTCGAGGTTAATGGCAACCCACTCGATGAGTACACTGCCGAGGCCTACTTATACTACCAGAAATTCAAAGTCGGGCCTAATAAACTTACTGGCTGGAAACGATTGGTCGGCCAGGAGGTGCCCATTGATGCCTACTCTGATCTGTTATCTATCAACGGAACCAGCAACTACCCCGCGCTCGCCGCCAATCTCGAGGACGTAAACGGCGATGCTGCGGCTGCGGTCCCTGTCAATGCTGCTCAAACTGCCCGCCGCCTAACTCAGATCGTCAACGGCCCACAGACTCCTAAAGCTACTCAGCCCGCGCTCGATCTCTGGATCCCACTCATCTTTTGGTTTAACAGAGATCCCAGGCTCTCTATTGCCTCCGTCTCAATCCCATACGGCCAACGATTCATCACCATTGATATTGAGGCTCAAAACAATATACTGTTTGTTGCGCCTGGTAACCTTTTCCTAAAACTGACTACTGAGACTCAGACATCTGCGGGTACTAACAAAGGTACTGCCGCCGCACTAGCTGTCCAAGATGTGAAAAAGTATATCACTATGACTCCAGTACTAGCAACTGGCAGTGTTATCGACACTACTCAGCAAATTTCCCTCATGGAACTGTACATCAACAACATCTTCGTAAACCCTGAGATACACGATATCTATATCAAGAGAATTGGGTTCTCTCTCATCAGAGTCCACAGATTCCAGTCTACCAGAGTTGCTGTTTCCTCCGACAACTTACTGCTCAGCCAGCTCAAATGGCCGATTGAGACTATGTATGTTGGTCTCCGGCCCGCGGTCAACATCTCGTCTTCCAACGTTAACCAGTATAGAGATTGGCACAGACTGACCCTCATGACCGACGAGATTATCAATCATGCTTGCAGCGCCAACGGCGATGTAATGATTGATGATACTGTTGCATTCAATGCTACATCAGAGAAACATAAGACTTTCCTGTCGCAAACCGTACTTGAACGGATAATCTACCCAGTACCTACTGCCACCATTGATACTATTCAATTACAGGCACACGGTATCAACATCTTCCAGACCTTCAAGACTGCCTTTTATAGAGACTATCTTCCATATACCTTTGGTGGAACCAACATCAACACTCCCGAGGACGAGGGTGCACTAATGCTCAACTTCTGTCTCTACCCCGGTACCTACCAACCATCTGGACATATCAACGTATCCAGAGCCAGAGAATTCTATCTACAATATGCTAGCTCTTATGTCAGCTCTTCGACCCCGAGCGACTTACTCACTCTTGCGTACGCTATCAACTTCTTACTCATCTCTGATGGTTCGGCCGTCCTAAGATATAGTACTTAAGTATACTTACATACCCCGCCCAAGGTATCATGCCAGAAGCGCATGCAGTACCACTCCCACTCTTTTTTTGCACGTGCGGGGCCGTTATTTGTCGCCTGGCAGTTGCTATATACGAGGCAGGCCGCACCCGCTCATTGCCGCTCACTACCCTATCGCCGCGCGGCGCTCACATTGCACAATGCAAAAAAACAAGCAAATGATCATTGCGTTGACATACTAAGATAGTTACTCCGCGGAGTAATCGTCCCAATTACCCGAAACGATAACAGATAGTAGTATGTGAAATCGCCGTGACCACACCGGCGAGTGATTGCTCATCCACTCGTGCGCCTCGTATATCTGTGTCTGACGTAATAGAGGCTCCTCACTAAGGCGGTAGGTCGGCTCAATAATCCCATTAAGCCACCGGCGGAAGCTATCGTTCGCGCAGAGATCTTCGTAGAGTTCATTGAATGTCTTTGGGTTGTTTATGCGCGGATCATATCCGAATCTCTTTGCCTCCATTACAATAAGATACTCTGTAGATGCCTTATTCTTACTACATGGGATAGCCGCAGAGTGAGTGCTGAGTGACGAGAAAGAGCGCTTCATTATATAAATAGTCTTATCCCATTCAGTTTTCAAAAAATAAAGGGTGGAGTAATACTCGAACTAACCATGGTTGCCGCCCCCGCACACTATTTACTCCCCACTTGTATCCATTCAAACTCACTTCCCCCCACTTGCCTTATAGCCCCGGGAGAGTAGTGCGATACTGATACCCCTGCCACATAGTGTGCGCAGCAATATCACCAGCTGCTGTAAAGTCCTCGTTCATACAGTCAAAGGTTCCTATGCAGCTGTTGGTTGTATATTGTTCGACGGGCCCCGGCGGAGGACAACTTGCACACTTGTCACATACTGGCTTTGGCCACCAAGCCCCACCCATGTACACAATAATAATAATGATAATGATAATCAGACTTAGCACGTAAGAGAACATCTAATGTATACCCATAGTACCATAAAGGCTCGCAAAAAATATAAATTATTACCTCTCGCCCGGGACAGTCGGCCGGTACACAAGCCCATCGCTCTCATCGGCTAGCTCGCAGATTTGCTCGAATATCTTGTCGTTTTTGATAACCGTCTCGCTCGACTGCAAGTGGATATAGTCGAGTAAACGTAACTTCTCTGGGTTGTTCCTGAACTCGTACTCGATGATCTTGTAAATGAAATAAGGGTAATACGGCTTGTTCCCCCCACCGGGCACGACAATGTCATACAGTCTCATTGTCTTGTTAAACCGTATCGCAATGAGCCTGTTCTCTTGGAAGTTTAACTTTGGTGGCGGCGGGCCACCGAACGTTATTACAAGCAGTGTTGCATGGTCGTTGAGAGATGTTAACCCCACCTTGGAGTCTTTGAGTACCACACGTATGTGCTCGCAATTCAGAGTCCGCCGATCATAACAGTCGCGGTTCAGTACGTATTCAATTCGGTCAAGATGCTCTGGGTCAAAGGTTTTATTCTCTGTGCCTTGTATCCGCTCTATCCAGAACCTATAGTGGCGCGATGTATCATACCCCCCATGCTTAGATTTCTGACCATCCTGCGGATAGTATTGATCATCGCGGAACACAGCGCCGATGATCATCCTAATCTTGCCACACATAGCATTCGGACAGTGTAACTCGGACACTTCCGGGTGCACTACCATTCGAGCGCCGCAGCAACATACTTCGTAGTTATGTTTCTCGATGTACAATTCGATATTGTTGTTGTGGGCTGCGTCGAGCTGTTTCATTATGCTATTGAGGCGGTACTCTAGCTTCTTTGTCTCTACCTTTGTGAGCACGCCCATTGATAGTACCTTATAAAACCCGTATCCGAGTGACTTTACCTTGGATACGAGATCGCTGATACGCGCGGCGAAGTTCTCTTGCGCCAGCACTCTATGATATTGTAGTATAGTGTCTCTGTTGCTTATGTTGTCGCAGTAGCTGCTCAGTATATTAACGATACATAGCTTGTACTCGTTCTCCAACAATAGGATCTCGTCGTTCACAATATTGAGATGTATAGTATCTAGTGCACCGCGCACATCCGCTGCTTTCTTGCAATTAGCCACAGTGTGTAATGCACCACTATTATTAGCTCTCAGAGTAGCACACATATTAGTGTCACTACTGACGCCGCTCGCCCCCAGGACACAATCGCCCCCAGTCGTACTTTTCATCAGTGTACCGTGGATTTCTGCAAAGTTCACCAACGCCTGTGCAGCGCAGGCTATCTTCCCCATGATCTTCTCGTTGACTGTCTCAATAGCGGCGGGCCTTCTCTCAATGACAACTTTTCTTGCAATTTTTACTAGTTTTCGCTGGTTTATACCCAGATATATATTAAATACTAAGTTGATATTCAGTATATAATGAGCCTCACTACCCAAGAATTGCGAGAGTTATGCAGCAAAATTGCTGCAAATCCTGATGCTATCAATGATCTCGACATAGAGCAGATAGTTGCCGTGCGCAACTATCTACATCCACTGGGTACAGTAATCTCTGAGAAGAAATGCTATGTAAATCTGAGTATGGTTAACTGGCGCGAGAAATACCTACGCAAACTGCATATGACGGCCTTAGTCGGATACCTATTCCGCACAATGGAGGAATACGAACCCGATGACGAGCTCGAGAAAGAAAACAGTCGCTTCAAGGCCGCGTGCGCACAGTTCCCGCAAGACACCGAGGCGCTTACAGCCGAGCACAACGAGCGCGTTACACTGATCAAATCAACCGCGCGTGGTATCGTGCGGCAGTTTCTAAACAGGAACTTCAACTTCAATCCGGACAAACACCTGCGCGGCAGCCACTCCGAGAACAAGAGCGATCCCGAACGTAAACCCAAGGAACAAGCGATCCGCGACGTATGCGCCACCGCAGCCCGCGCAAAGGAAGTGGACCAAAAACTAACCGCGCGCAAAGAACAAACGTATAGTTACCTGCGCGCCCACTTACTCACTACATACAACGCCGCAGTGGAAACGACAGCACTTCTGAAGAGTATTCTTTCTGTGATTAAGGATCCTGCAACGAACATAGAAGACAAGCAAGGTATCTTACTCAAGAAATACAAGCAACTGTCCAACTTGGTGCTTGATATGAAGAAGATAGCCGACCCACTGGCGAGCGCCGATGTGCTCAGCGCTTGGCAAGTCGATCCGCCAGTTGATGTTTTCCACCAGTTTGATCGATATCTGACGAACCATTACGAGCACTTGCGCGAGGTAGTCCAAGCTCTCTACAATGAGAAGAGCGACTTTGAGTTTGGTGTCATTCTATATAATACCAGTAAGAGCGCCGATGCTGCGCGCGAGTATCGGATACAACACGAGAATGAGTTCCGCTCCGAGGTCACCACTGTCGAGAGCGGCGCGGTTACTTTGTTGGGGCCGTTCAAAGAGAACCGCCAGCGGATGGACTTTTACAACAAGAACACAGAGATAATGAAACGAATGATGGAGCAGCTGGACGCCGATCACAAGCTCGGCAAGGATCTCATGGAGAAACAACTCAAGAATGCAAAGAAGAAGAACATTCTCGAGGCCGGTCCTGATGCGCCGGCGCTCGCCAACTATACGCGAGAGCTCAAGATAGCGCAGGATCTCAGCGGCGCCAATCGCGTCCTAAGTAAGGAAGAGAAGGAAAAAATGGCCGATGCGCTCAAGACAGCACAGGAAATCAAAGAGGACTATGAGGTGCCCGATGATGGGATACAGGTTGATATACTCTTCCCTGAAACGAACACCGCCGGGCAAGTGGAGCTCAAGAGAACAAAGTTCTACACTCAGGCTGAGGCGCCGCTGCACATGCAGGAAGGCAGCGCATATACTGACAGATATCAACCAGTGCGCCCCCCGGGAACACCGCTCGACGCTGCATACCAGACAAAGGTAATCAAAGGCCGCAAAGGTAAGAAACTGGAGATTCGTGTGCCAATCAACGAGGCAAACGAACCTGGCAAACAGTAGCGATGGTGCAAAGATAACAGCAGTGACACCCTTCCCATTACTATATAACTACTTCCACACTACTATACCCATCCTTTTTTTCTCTTAGCCAAAGGCCGCTACAAACTCATTGTTTGAGTCCTGTTCGTCCTCGACCGCGCAGCACTTGTCACAATACTTGCGGACGATATCACTGCAGAACTTGAACTCGTCGCGTAGTGTCGCTGTAAATCTGTAGAACTTCTTATCTTCACGAACCCAAACTAGCTTTTGATACTTGGCCAGCGGGGTAAATGCGGCCTTTAAAGCTTCATACGCGCGAGTGCGGGCCTCTTTATTGAAGTTGTTACTGCACCGGTCGAAGTAGGCGCTAGCACATGGCTCCTCAGTAAATATACTAACGAATGCTCCTTTTTTGAGCTCTGGGTCTATACATTTGTCAGTATGACATGCAATTAATGTCGTGATATAGGCCCAGCGACCTTGATAGAATAGCTTCTTCATAACCGGGTGCGTATTGAACTTCTTCATCTCGGCCGTGCAGTCGTCGAATATCAACACTAGGCGCGGATTAAATGTTATATGCTTCAGTGAGTATCGCTCGGCCGCCGATAGTTGGAGATTCTGCAGGAAGGCAGAGTTGAGATTTATGTAGTGTTTCCATATCATGATTATGAGCTGCTTGCAGTCCGCTTCCATACTGGCCACCTGCGAGCTAGCAATGGCCGGGTCGGACTCCTTAGTCTCGATCTCTTGTTTAAACTCCTTGAGTTTCTGATAGATCTGTCGTATCTCGTTTCTGGCGCGCTCATTGTTTGGTATCCTGTCGAACAAGCTCTTCAGTATATTAGTTTTGTTGACGCGCGAGTACACTACTGAGAACCCACCTTGTCGTTTCCAAATGCTATCCAGTAACTCTGTGGTAATCTCGTAATGTATACATGGCAGTGGTACAATTCCACGGTCATATGTATGATTCTGGCGGTCCATCGGCGATATAACAACGATTTGGTCAACGTGAGGCTTCAAATGATAGAGAATATCCACAAGAATAGAGCTCTTACCCGACTTTGTCTCGCCATAGAGTATTGCACTTTTGTCGAGGAAGTACTTGTAGTTTATATCGAAAGTTGGTAAGGAGGTCATCAATATAATATCAGCCAGAAAAAATGTCTAATATATGCCAGGGCCGGCCCGCAACAGTGAGCACCGTATATATATTATATATTACCGAAGTTCGTATTAATGATTACTGGCACAATTGACTCGCCTGAGGTCTCATCGGCTAGTTTACCATTATAGCCGCCGTTAAACACATTGTCGATCGCCGCCGACTGCTCGGTATGCCTAATGTCTTGCCAGAGCACAGTGTCATGCAAGAAAATTATAGTTAGTGTAAGTAAGAACCCCCAGAACCCACTGCGCAGGGACATAACAAGCAGCGACTCCTCTGTGTCTGCGTCCCGGAATATGACCATTATTATCAACATGATGATAAAAGTGATCATCAGCGCAGTATATACAGGGTTCTTTGCAATTGTGTTTACTACTGGCGCCCGCAAGAATGCCTTGGCGCCTGCATTAATCGTTTCACCAATATCAAAGGGCATAGTCTATATAATCTGCCGCGGATATTTTTGCCCGATTTAATCATTGAGCGACCATGGGTCATCATCCAGAGAGAGTGTCTGTTGCTTGGGGGCGGCAGTTGTCCTGCTCATGATCGCCGCTCGCTGCCTTCTGTGAATCTCCTCGTCATCAAGGCCGCTATCTTCATCATCAAGCGTGTTATCGGGCGCGCCAAGATTACTGTCGTCTATCCCGAGTTCCAATGCAGACATATCGTGGAATATGAGCTCGTCGGTGTCGCTCGGTTCACTTGTTTTTGATGTTGTCTTCGGAGGTTCTGGCTTGCTTGGTGTATTTGGTAGGGCTGATTTAACCTGTTTGGCACCACTGTTTACCGCATTTGCCCCACTACTCGCCTCATTATTTACATCGCCCGCGCGATTGCCTGCCCCGCCGCTCGCATTAGTGTTACTATTGATATGTCGCTCGTGGAAAGGTACATTCTTGTGACTGGCGCTCGCAGCATCGACTGAGTCCCTCGGCGCTCGACTGCGGGGAGGAGATGGATATGGTGTTTTCCCCGACTGGGTACGTTTTGGGGGTACTTGAGCCGGTTCCATATGCCGGAGCGTCACAATCTCATTCTCAAGCGCAGTAATCTTGTTTAACAGCTGTTCGATGATGTTCGCCGCGCGCTCCTTTTCAGCCATCAGCTCGCAACACTTGTGCTTCTCTGCAATATACTCTTTCTTGAGTTTATTGAATATGCTCTTGTCAACTGTGCCCCCGGCGTTCTTTTTTGAGATCTCCGCAGCGAACTTTGCGTAGAACTCCTCGCGTTGTTGTATGAAAATCTCAATGATGTGGTCTTGCAGTCGGATTACATTGTCGTAGTTTGAGTGGTTATCAATGATCTGTCTCAGCATATCCACAGACAGTACTACGTCACCGAACTCATTGACAGTGCGCACAATGATCTCCTTGAGTGTCTTGTCTTTGTGTTTGTCCGCAAAGTCTCTGTAATACTCTGGTGGTATAAATTGAGACAATACCTTGTTCTGAAACTCGGAGATCAGTATGGCGCCGAACCCACTGGTTGTTTGATAGTATTCATGAAGCTTATGCACAATGATCTTAAACAAGTCATCGCGCGAGCTACCGTTCATATAGTTGATCACTGTTGTGCGATATGCATCAGTCAGATTGCCGACGACCCCCCGATTCACGAGATCTTTGGAGATGCGATAGTGATTGTTGTAAACAATATCGACAAAGTACGACCCGATGAGGTCGAACACCGCCATTGCCTTACTATCGTAGTTCTTTCTACTCATTGACCATATACTCAGAATACAAGAGAATCTCTAAGTAAAAACGGACGCGCGAGTATGTTTTTCTAATTGCTATCCCGCCCGCCCTCGGTCAGTAGTCCCATTACCTATGCGCGCCAACTTGTTTCTTCATCCACTAGTACACGCGCGCCAAGTTATGTCCTCTCTAACTCCGCCCACTTTCAATCAATAGTCTAACTATATCCCCCCGCCGCTCTTTCCTAATTGGTCGCAGAGATCTCGTCGCGCCGCTCGTCTCTATCGATGAGCCGGTTCATATATTTAGTCCCAAGTCCGCGTCCGTGGCGATCTTTATAGGCATTGGATCCGTATACCATGTCCTCGACGGTATCGTTGATGTCACTAGCCCGATAGTTGGTATGATTTGGCCGCCTAAGTTGCGAGTCTATGACCTCATCAAATACCATCGCGTCTTTGTTGTGTAGTCTAATCCGCCGGTCACCATTAGGCCCTAACGCGGCGTGATAGTTGTATGTTCGCATACTCTCTTGAGCGTCAGTGTCTGTGCTGATCGGCAGTTTCGCCCCACTAAGTATCTCGCGCCGAGCAGTTTTGAACGCGGCCGCAGTATCTGCAGGAAGATCTATACGGGTGTCTGACACGATGTTCTCCCCGATCTTGCGTAAATCCTTACCTTCGCATATACTCTTGTAAATAACCTCAGTGTTGATGTCCACGGGCGCTAGATGATTATGCAACACCTGTCGGCCGACATGTTCCGCGGCGAGCTGCGCGGGTGTTTTGCTAACCATTGTGGCACTTTCCGCCGCAAATGCTGTGTTTGTATCGATCGACCGCAATATACATGCAAGGTCGCGCGCAAACGGCGCAGTCTTGCGGCTTGTTTCCGCGTGAACTGACTCTCCAAGATCGGTCCCATTTTCCTTCGCATTAGCGAGCGCCTGTTGCTTGACCTTGACTATATTGGACATCAATAGTCCGACTGCCTTATAGTACTTAGGCGACTCCTCTACGCTTTCCCCGGGGCGATTATCAGAACCGTCGTGCACGCAGGACTGTTTACTTTGCCGCGTTCTTGCCCGGCGGCATAGTTGCGAGTAACGTGCGAACGCAAAGTCCGAGTCTGTCGTCTCGTCCCGCCACGCTCGCAGATTGGTTAGTATCTCTCGGCAGATAATCGTGGCCCGGCGCTGTGGGGTGAGCGCGTAGTCCTTTATGAGGTCTCCATATGATTGCACCTGGATTTGCTTCGGGATCTCTGATGTGTGCGTATAGTCGCGGCGCAGTGGGTTACGCCGGCCGTCTAGCTGGCGGTCAAACACTTTGAGCCTGTCACGGGTAATCCGGATTAATTTCTGTTGGTCCGCCATGATCTTGCGCTCGGCCCGCTCGCCGCCAGTTATCTGATCGCAGCCATCGGGCGACCACCGGACAAACCGCATTCTGGAGTCATATTGATCCCGCAATTCTTTGAAGTCAGGGTCGACATTGATCCCGCGCGGATCTCGGTCTTCATCGCCCATAAACCCGTCGAATATCTCCGGCCGATAGGGAGTGTCGACACAGCCACGGTGCCCATAGTACTGTAATTCTAATCTACCAGCACGACGATTAACTGCGCCGCGCGGCTCTTCATATTCGAACTTGTTAGTGTCCGGCGTCCAATTTGTAAGTGTGCCTCGCGCGTAATTATCGTATAGATCTTCGTCGGCGCCCATGTCTGTCTCCTCGAACTTATGCATAAGCATTGACGGCGCCATGTCTCCGAACTTCATCGCCTGATCAAGACCATATTCTATCTTGCCCTGCACAGTTTGCATGGGTTGAACAGTTTTCTCCAAGTCGTAGTTCATCTTATATATGTATGTGGAGGGTGATATGTAGTATATATAGTAATGCAGTATATATCCCTCCACAAAACAAATTAGAACTTAAATTTAGTCACTCGATTAGTAAAGTCATGTCCTGCACGCTAGTTATTGATGACCGCGAGCGACAGATACGCCGCCACGAGCTTGAGCTTTCAATGATCCCCCATGTTGTCAAGCGAATAACTGTCGGGGACTATGCAATACTAGCCCCCAACGCCAGCCCGCCCGAAGCCGAGGACAACGGCCCTGTAGCAATGTCTCACATCCTTGTAACTATCGAGCGCAAGTCACTGGACGACTTCGCCCGCTCACTTATAGACGGCCGGCACGATAACAAGGCGAAACTGCTAGCACTGCGCGAGGAAACTAATTGCCGGATTATATATATCATCGAAGGCCCAGAGTTTCCGGCGCCAGGCGACGTATTCGGCGCCAGTGATAAGCATGGTGGGATACCTTACAAGAACATAGAGTCTAGTATATTCCATATGATGGTGCGCGACAATATCAGTATAATCCGCACAAAGGACACGGTTGATACTGCAAAGATGTTCACGCGGCTGATCCCCTCGATGAATACACTGTGGGAGCATTCAGGCGGCGCGCAATGTATCCAGGCGCAGTCGGCTGCGATCCCTCTCGACAATGTGGTGCCGTGCACGATGGAAGTACTAACTCAGCGACATGAAAAGTCGGACCACGATGTCGTACGCGATATGTGGAGTAGTTTCAATGGTATATCAGTAGAAAGCGCGGACGAATATATGAAGCGCTGGACACTGGCCGATATCGTCTGCGGCCGTATATCGCGAAACGACATCTTTGCGCACAAGATGGCTAATGGTAAAACCATCAGTAAGCGCGCGGCCGGCAGCTTGACTGGGGTAACGCGACTAATCGAGATCAGATTACTGTCACATATACCAGGTATATCAAAGATTACCGCGGCCACACTTGCGGACAATACTCCATTACAGAAGTTGCTCAGCCTTAGTGAAACTGAGATGGCGGCGATAGTCGTTCACAAGGCCGGGCGCAAACTCGGCCCAAAGAACGCAAAAAATATACAGAAGTACTTCAACTACAAGTTCGAACCTGTACTCAACAACATCACGCGCGTCCTAGCCGACCCAGACGTGTGTGCCTTTCTCGACGCGATTTAATCTATTAGACGTACCTCTGATAGATTGATTATATGGATGGAATGTACTGTATCTTAGTAAGCGTTATCGTGGCGCTGTTGATCATAGTTGTCATCTGCGGCGATGAGAGCAACATCCAGAAAATGAGAACTATACGACATGATATTGGCTGGCGCGGCCGTGGATGGTTGACATAATGTGCGTTACCCAATGAGCTCGCCCGCCCTTTTTTTCCGTTGTGTAAGGGTCAGTGGCTATCCAGTATGTATCTATCCAGTATCTATCCAGTATGTATCTATCCAGTATCTATCCAGTAGGTTAATTTGTCATATATCCCCTGCACCAAGACTACTCAAATAACAAACTGATCTCCTGCAAGTTTGTCCGGTTGTAATCCCGAGAGCTCTGCGCCGCCGCTCGAATGTTATCTATGTCCGGCGCCGCAATCAGTCCAACACCACTGCCAAGCTCTCGCCATTGAATAAATACCGCCACCACTAACATACTGATGCCGGCCACGCCAATGCTCGGCGAGTATCCCTCTGAATGAAAGCCGAACCTATTGATGCTTATAAAGGTGTTTAGTTGTGTTATACCATTGGGTGTCAGTATCTTAACATGCGGCGGGGTAATTGGATAGGTATCGCCCATAACTATCTCTGCAATGTACTCGCCGCTGGTAAACTCGTCTTGCGCGCCGAGCATTCCTGAAATCCTTACATACACAACTGGATCGTCAATACGGCGCCATGCATATTTGATATAAGGATATGATACTGCGAGTAGGTTGGTTTTGGTCGCGGTCCATTTATCTACCTTTGTAGGACTAATCGCCATTAGATCTCTATAAGAATACTGGATATATTTATATCAGATATATATAGAAGTGCTTGCTAGTATGTGCGCGTGAGCTGCACCTAAACACCTTATTCTTGATAGTAAAGCTACTGCAATATCTATATATAGTTCCTTGTTTGACAGCTGGCGCAGTAGTTGATCATAGCCCGAGATCGTCGCCGACCTTTAGATCCTGTTCGTTATCGTCTGCGTCGGCGTCAGGGTCGATATCTACATCAAAGTCGTCTGTAGCTAGCGGCGCGGATGAACTACCATAATCGTCGTCCTGTTCTGTCTCGTCGTTCTCTGGCGCGTCTACATCCTTGCTAAGGTTGGTGTCCTGCGTCTCTCTTTCGTCCTTGTCGCCGAATAGTAACGACCAATTGAAGTGCCCAGGCTTCGAGAATAGCTCTTCCCCGCGGAGTGTTTTCTTCACAAAGTACTCAACGAACTTACGGCGGAGTACTTCTGTCTCCTTAGTTGTATCGTCCCAGATGCGCAAGCACATCTCACAGAATGTCTGTATACAGAACGCAATGATCTCGCGTGGTTTCTTGTGTTGCTGAAAGTATGCAAACCTGGCGTTGAAGTCGTTGAAGATCAGCGGCAGGTGCTTTGACAGATCCGCGAGTTTGTGTTTGTTAATGTTACTGGAGTCTATTAGTGCAACTAAACTAGCAGCCGGCCTAGATAACTTATGGAAGTGCTGTAATTGATTGTATTCCGTGATTAGGTTCTTAATGTGCGTATTGATGATATATGATCGGGTACTCTTGACGTCTTCTGGTTCTGCCGGTATGAATGCCCCAGATTGTATATCGGCATACTCCTGTTTCTCAACCGCACCCAGCGCCATTAACAGCCTATGGTTTATCTTGAGCTTCGTTGCAAGATCCAGAACTATATTGAAATTCGTAGACCAGGCCGCGTACTCGGCTGAGTAATCTGCGGTTGACAGCGCACTCTCAACAACTGGTGTCGCCCCAAATAGCTTTTCATTGTTGAGCGCCGTGATCTCCCGCTTCTCCTGTGAATATATCTCTCGATGCTCTCTGTAGTAATTCAGAGAATCGGCCCCGGTAGTGTTCAACAAGAACTCGGCCGCCATTGCGCACTTCTTGCATTTCATTGCTTCGAGCTCGTGTAACCCACCTTTTGGGCATCTACTCTCATAAAATCGAAAGAAATTGCTAACCCGCTGCCGCGCCTGTACTGAGTCATGTACCTTAGACTCAGACAAGCTAGCTACGGCCGATCGTAGTATTCCGCAAATTGTGCATCGCCGGTCAGTTATAGTGTCCGCGAATTGCTCGCCGGCTGTAAGCATCTTTATAATGTCACTGTTTTTTATCTCTTTCCGTGGAGCACCTGGAGCGTCGATTATGAATATGTCCCACTTGTGTGCGGCGCCATTTTCGTCGTATGACCGCGACAAAGTTACATCGCGCCGTATCCACCGCCTAGTCACTTTTGCGGGCAGAAACTGATATCCTTGGATGTTTACTAGCGCGCGATAGGCCATCAGGTACCGCTCGCGGGGCACGAACTCCTGGAACTTCTTATGGACGGCTTCAAAAACAGGCCGGAATTTAACATCCATAGGGGCGTTCGGATCGCCTTTAACACCAGTGCCGACATCTATATACATGTGCTCCATGTATGTGCGCTTCGATATCTTCTCGGCAAACAACTTGAAGCTCTCCGCGCAGTACCCGGGGAACGCCATATCATATATCAACCTCGCGCCAGGTAATGGATACTTGGCCGAGGATTTAGTAGTAGGTATATGTCTGACGGGGGAAAGCTCTTTGTCGTCCTCATTGTGGTTCTTGTTGTCATCCGCGCGCCGCTCACTTCCACCAGTATATACGTTGCCCTTGTGCATCGGCTGGAGATTTGTAAATACGTCCTCGTTCCAATTCCGGAATTTTGGTATCTTGGCCTTAGCGAACACATCTCCGTCCTTTCCAAGGGCAGCTACTGGCCCACCCATAATCTCATCAATGCGATCGACAATGTCTAGCTTCTTCGGGACTGCTCGCTTCCCATCCAGTATATCGTCCAGTGTGTTGGCTGTGTAGAAGTACTTATATATAGGATCTGCTAGTAATGTGGCTAGTACGTTTTCTGTCTCACTTGTCCGTACAACTATCTGCGCGCCAGCACTTTGGATAGACTTATATGCAGATATCAGTGCCTGTTTTATAACATCCGGCGACATTCCTGGGATCTCTCGGATAGTAACATTCCTCGATAGCACAATGGTATCTAGCGCGAACTTGACCAT
>JACCDV010827915.1_pt1 | contig 14928 bp, 15 predicted proteins | sample 7446131 | NCBI WGS metagenome assembly JACCDV01 (sample SAMN15323448, study PRJNA562643) | freshwater metagenome | isolation source: river surface water | place: USA:Blue River Watershed | collected 2017-08-17 | reverse complement strand
TGGCAACAAAGCAACCCACTACACCGCCCCAGTACTCGGAAGGCTCGATTCGCGTTCTCAAAGGACTCGAACCCGTCAAGCAGCGTCCGGGCATGTACACCCGCACCGACAACCCCTTGCACATCATTCAAGAAGTGCTGGATAACGCGGCAGACGAGGCCTTGGCCGGACACGGCAAAAAAATCATCGTCACCTTGCACAACGATGGCTCGGTCAGCATTGAAGACGATGGTCGAGGTATTCCTTTTGGCATGCACCCCGAAGAAAAAGCGCCGGTCATTGAACTGGTATTCACGCGTTTGCATGCGGGTGGCAAGTTTGACAAAGGCTCAGGCGGCGCCTACAGTTTCTCTGGCGGTTTGCATGGCGTGGGCGTGAGCGTGACCAACGCGTTGGCCAAACGCATGGAAGCTACCTCGCACCGTGAAGGCCAAGTGGCTCGTTTGGTATTTGCAGGCGGCGATGTGGTGGAAAAACTCAGCACCCGCAAACAAGAATCAGATGATCGCAAGCAAGGTACCACGGTGCGTGTGTGGCCCGATGCCAAATACTTTGAGTCCTCAACCTTGCCGATGAACGAGTTGGTGCACTTGCTGCGTAGCAAGGCTGTGCTCATGCCCGGTGTGAGTGTCACGCTCATCAACGAAAAGTCCAAAGACACCCAAAACTGGCTCTACAAAGGCGGCTTGCGTGATTACTTGATGCAAACGCTCAATGGCGATCCTGTCATCCCGCTGTTTGAGGGGGAAGGCTATGCCGACAAAAACCACGACAGCTTTGCCGAAGGCGAGGGCGCGGCATGGGCCGTAGCCTTTACGGAAGACGGGCAGCCCGTGCGTGAGAGCTACGTCAATTTGATCCCCACCAGCGCCGGTGGCACGCACGACAGCGGCTTACGCGATGGTTTGTTCAACGCAGTCAAGAGTTTCATTGAGTTGCACGCTTTGCTGCCCAAAGGCGTCAAGCTTTTGCCAGAAGACGTGTTTGCCCGTGCCAGCTATGTGCTGAGCGCCAAAGTGTTGGACCCTCAATTCCAAGGCCAAATCAAAGAGCGCCTCAACTCACGCGATGCTGTGCGTTTGGTCTCGAGCTATGTGCGCCCCACCATGGAGCTGTGGCTCAATCAGCATGTGGACTACGGTAAAAAACTGGCTGAGCTCGCCATCAAGGCTGCGCAAACCCGTCAACGCGCGGGGCAAAAAGTAGAGAAGCGCAAAGGCTCCGGTGTGGCTGTGTTGCCAGGCAAGCTGACCGATTGCGAAAGTCGCGACATCAGCCACAACGAAGTGTTCTTGGTGGAGGGAGACTCTGCGGGCGGCAGCGCCAAGATGGGCCGCGACAAAGAAAGCCAAGCCATTTTGCCCTTGCGCGGCAAGGTGCTCAACACGTGGGAAGTCGAGCGCGACCGCTTGTTTGCCAACAACGAAATTCATGACATTTCGGTGGCCATTGGTGTAGACCCACACGGTCCGAATGACAACCCGGACTTGAGCGGTTTGCGCTACGGCAAGATTTGCATCTTGTCCGACGCGGACGTGGATGGTTCCCACATCCAAGTGCTGTTGCTCACGCTTTTTTTCCGTCACTTCCCCAAGCTCATCGAAGCGGGGCATGTGTTTGTGGCGCGCCCACCGCTGTTTCGCGTGGACGCGCCTGCGCGTGGCAAGAAACCCGCGACGAAGGTGTACGCCTTGGACGAGGGCGAACTCACCGCCATCCTCGACAAGCTGCGTAAAAACGGCGTGGCCGAAGGTAAGTGGAGCATCAGCCGATTCAAGGGTTTGGGTGAGATGAGCGCTGAACAACTGTGGGACACCACTTTGAATCCAGACACACGTCGCCTGATGCCAGTGGCGTTGGGGCCGCTGGACTTGTTCACGACCGAACATGTGATGAACCAGCTCATGGGCAAAGGCGAAGCTGCTTCGCGCCGTGAGCTGATGGAGTTGCACGGCGACGCCATCGAGGTGGATGTCTAACCTAATTTGAGCCAGAAACGATGACGACCGATTTATTGACGACTCCCGAGAGTGCTGCGCCTGAAGGCGATCATTTGGGCGCTTATGCCCAACGCGCTTACCTTGAATACGCTTTGAGCGTAGTCAAGGGCCGCGCATTGCCCGATGTGTGTGACGGCCAAAAACCGGTGCAACGCCGTATTTTGTATTCCATGGAGCGCATGGGTTTGGGCTACAGCGGCAACACGGCCGCCAAGCCCGTCAAAAGTGCCCGCGTCGTGGGTGATGTGTTGGGCCGCTACCACCCGCACGGTGACAGTGCCGCCTATGAAGCCTTGGTGCGCATGGCACAAGACTTTGCGCAACGCTATCCACTGATTGACGGTCAAGGTAACTTTGGTTCACGTGACGGCGATGGTGCTGCAGCCATGCGTTACACCGAAGCCCGCTTGGCCAAAATCACCACCTTGTTGCTGGACGAAATTGACGAAGGCACAGTCGACTTTCAGCCCAACTACGACGGCTCTACCGAAGAGCCCAAGCAGTTGCCCGCGCGTTTGCCTTTTGTCTTGCTCAACGGTGCCAGCGGTATTGCGGTGGGTATGGCCACTGAAATTCCAAGCCACAACCTGCGTGAGGTAGCTGATGCGTGTGTGGCCCTCATTAAGAACTCGAAGATCAGTGACGACGAGTTGCTGCAAATCTTGCCTGGCCCCGATTACCCAGGTGGTGGTCAAATCATCAGCAGTGCGTCTGACATTGCAGATGCATACCGCACTGGCCGTGGTTCTCTCAAGGTGCGTGCACGTTGGGTCATTGAAGACTTAGCACGTGGTCAATGGCAACTGGTGGTCAATGAGTTGCCACCCGGTGTGAGTTCTCAAAAAGTGTTGGAAGAGATTGAAGAACTCACCAACCCAAAGGTGAAAACTGGCAAAAAGGCCCTGACGCCTGAGCAAACCCAACTCAAAGCCACGGTGCTGGCGGTGTTGGATGTGGTGCGCGACGAGTCCAGCAAAGACGCACCTGTGCGCTTGGTGTTCGAACCCAAAACCAGCCGCATTGAGCAGCAAGAACTCATCACCACGTTGCTGGCGCACACCAGTCTAGAAACCTCGTCGTCTATCAACCTCACCATGGTGGGGATTGACGGTCGTCCTGTGCCCAAGTCCTTGCGCGAGATGCTGACCGAGTGGATCGAGTTCCGCTCGGCCACCATCCTGCGCCGCTCGCAACACCGCTTGGACAAAGTGCTGGACCGGATTCACATTTTGGAAGGTCGCCAGTTGGTGTTGCTCAACATCGACGAGGTGATTGCCATCATCCGTCAGAGCGACGAGCCCAAGCAGGCCCTGATGACGCGCTTCAAATTGAGTGAGCGACAAGCCGAAGACATCTTAGAAATTCGCCTGCGTCAGCTGGCGCGTTTGGAAGCCATCAAGATTGAGCAAGAGTTGAAAGACTTGCGCGACGAACAAGCCAAGCTTGAAGACATCGTGGGCAGCCCTTCGGCGCTGCGTCGCTTGATGGTCAAAGAAATTGAAGCGGACGCCAAAACCTTTGCCGACCCACGCCGCACGCTGATTCAAGAAGAGAAAAAAGCCGTCGCTGAAGTCAAGGTCATTGACGAACCTGTCACCGTCGTGGTGTCTGAAAAAGGTTGGGTGCGCGCACGCACCGGACACGGCCACGAAGCCAGTGCCTTTGCCTTCAAGTCGGGCGATGGCTTGTACGGCACATTTGAGTGCCGCACGGTCGATACCTTCATTGCGTTTGGCTCGAACGGCCGCATCTACTCGGTGCCTGTGTCGGCCTTACCCGGCGCGCGTGGTGATGGCCAACCTGTGACCACGTTGATCGATTTGGAGTCCGGCACTCAGCTGCTGCACTACGTGGCTGGCCCTGCTGGCGCGACGTACTTGCTCAGCAGCTCGGGCGGCTATGGTTTCATGGCCAATATCGAACACATGATTTCACGCAACAAAGGCGGTAAAGCTTTTATCACCGTGGGCGAAGGTGAAACCGTGTGCCGTCCATCGCCTGCCAGTGGTGGCTCGGGTGCACAGCCGTTTGCACCTGCCACGCATGTGGCTTGTGCATCCACAGGTGGCCGCTTCTTGACCTTTGAGTTGTCTGAACTCAAAGCCATGGAAAAGGGCGGTCGCGGCTTGATGCTGATCGACCTAGAAGCCAAAGACACCTTGGCCGGTGCGGCTGCGTACACACGCAGCGTGCGCATCGAAGGCATTGGCCGTGGCGGCAAAGTGCGCGAGGAAACACTAGAAATTCGCAGCTTGAACAACGCCAAAGCGGCACGTGCCAAGAAGGGCAAAGTGGCTGACTTAGGCTTTAAGCCGAATGCGGTGGTGCGGGTGGAGTAAGCTACTTGGCTAACAAAAAGCGGCTCAACGAGCCGCTTTTTTGTGGGGTGCCAAGAATTAAGCTTTGGCTTTTTCTTTGGTGGCTGCCACTGGGGTAGCGCCATCTACAGGTGCTGCCTCTTTCTTGGGAGGACTGCAGTCAAAGCACACAAACATCGATGAACCCAAGATACGCTTGAATGAACCGTTGTTGCGGGGTTTGTGGATGCCGCACTTGATGCAGCTCATGGTGTCGCCTGTGCGGCCAAGACCTTCGAAGGGTGAACCGCCTTTTTTCGACTTGTAGCGCAAACCATCGTTGGAGATTTCTGTTTTTTCTGGGCGTGACATTCGTTCTAGTTCTCGAGGCAAAGATGCTATTTTCGCAAATTTATCAACCGTTCTGACAAGTCACCGTCAAAAACCTCAAAAATCACCGCAAAAAACGCTTAGAAAACTTCAAGACGCTGGGTCCGATGCGTTGAGAGATGGCTTGGCGGTGCTTGGCAAACCACACATAGGCAGGTTGCAGCACCGGCATGAGCCAGCGGCGTGACAGCAACCACGCCAGCCCAGGCAAATGGGCCAGTTTGTAGGCCGCAGCAAACACAGGCACGCCTACCAGTACTTGACCATCGGCTGTGCGGCCATGAATTTGGGCCATCGCGGCTTCGCACGAGATGTGATGGTCTGCTGCATCAAAGCCCGTTTGGGTAACGTCTACGAAGGCCAGCTGGCCATGCGCATTGCGGCTTTGCAAAAACTCGATTTCAGCCACGCACAGCGGGCACTGGCCGTCGTAGTACAACGTAAGTTCGGGCGCAGTGGTGACAGTGGTGTTTTCCATAGAGGTATAGGCTAGCACGCCCATCAAGCGCGGGGCAGCGAAAGGGGCAATCGGGCAGAATGGATGGCATGCCCCAAGCTTGCTTTGACACTTCCACCACTGCCACACAGCGTGTGGCCAGCGCACTAGAAGGCGCGGCCAGTTCTGCTGCGCAACATGTCTTCACCCAGCTCTATGCTGATAGCGCACGCACCATGGCGCAGCAGTGTGATGCAAATGCGCAAGTAGGCCGCAGCCTAGGTGCCTTGCACGGCGTGTGCATTACCCTCAAAGACAACATCGACGTGGCGGGTGAGACCACGATGGCTGGCGGCATGGTGTGCGCAGGGGAGCCACCTGCGCAGCACGACGCACCCGTGGTGCAACGCTTGCGCGATGCAGGTGCGGTGGTGCTTGGTAAAACCAATATGAGCGAATTTGCGTTTTCAGGTGTTGGCATCAATCCGCACCACGGTACGCCTAGCAACCCTGTGGACCTAGCGTATGCTCGCGTGCCTGGCGGCTCGTCGTCGGGCGCTGCGGTGTCGGTGGCCTTGGGGCTGGCCGAAGTCGGGATTGGTACAGACACAGGTGGCTCTATTCGCATCCCCGCTGCGTTGTGTGGCTTGGTCGGCTACAAGAGCACGCAAGCGCGTATTTCACGCGCCGGCGTGATGGAGCTGTCGCGTACGCTAGACACCATGGGCAGCATCACCCGCTCGGTGCGTGCGTGTTTGGCGGTGGATGCGGTGCTGTCGCAGCAGCCATTGCCCAGCGGTGTGGCCAACTTGCGCGATTTGCGTTTTGCCGTGCCACAAACATTGATGATGGACGAAGTCGATGTCACGGTCGCGAACGCTTTCGAACGTACCTTGCGACGCATCAGGGGGTCAGGCGCACAAGTGGTGGAGATACCTTTCGCAGCGCTAGCTGACATCGCTGCACTGAGCTTGCCCGGAGGTTTTTCGCCCATTGAGAGTTATGCCGCACACCATGCCCGTCTCGAGCGCGGAGCTCACCAAATTGACCAGCGCGTGGTGGCGCGCATGATGTTGGGCAAAGACATCCGCGCGCAAGACTACCTAGAGCTGCATAACCGCCGCAACGCATGGATTTTTGCCGCTCAACAAACGTTGCAAGGCTTTGACGCCATGTTGTGTCCCACGGTGCCCGTGGTTGCGCCGCTGACCGAGCCCTTGCTTAACGACGATGACGCATTTTTCAAGGTCAACCGATTGCTGCTACGTAACCCCTCGGCCATCAACTACATGGACGGCTGTGCGTGGAGTTTGCCGTGTCATGAAGCGGGCGAGTTGCCTGTGGGCTTGATGGTGTCTGACGTTGCTGGGCAAGACGCGCATTTGGCGCGCGTGGCTTTGGCTTTAGAAGATTTGATGAATTTTTCTTGCGCATAGAACACAATGCGTACATCGAAACAAAGAGAGTGAGCGATGACGATTCAATTTCGCACTTTAGCTTTAGGTCTGTGGATCGCCGCAACTGCGAGTGTCGCTATGGCGCATGGGCCTCACGGTGGCTATCGTGGTCATGTGGGCGTCTATTACAGTGGTTACAGCAATAATTTCTGGGGCCCAGCTTTGGTCGGCGGTGCGATTGTGGGCACCTCGATTTATCTGTCGCGCCCCGTGCAGCCTTCCACTGTCATCATCACCAGCCCACCCACTGTGGTGGTGAGCAATCCGCAGCCTACGCAATGGGTCAACAGCCAACCCGTGCCACAGCCTGTGGAGGCTTATTACTGCCGTGAAACGGGTCAGTACTTTCCAGTGGTGCAAACCTGCGCGAGCCCTTGGTTGGTGGTGATGCGATGAAAACCTCTTTTTTGTGCGTCTTGATTGCTGGCTTGTTGCCCTACCTAGGAACAATGGCTGCGAAGTGGGGCTTTCATGGCTACGATAACCACAACCCACGCCAATGGCTGGCTGAGCAAACTGGTTTCAGGGCGCGGGGGCATGCGGCCCAAGCCAATAGCTTTGAGGCGTTTCCGTTCTTTGCCTCTGGTGTGATCATTGCCACTTTGGCGCAAGTTGATGTGGCGCGCATTGATGTGTATGCGCTTGTATTCGTAGTGGCGCGTGTGGGTTATATCGCTTGCTATGTGGCTGATAAAGCCAGTTTGCGCTCTTTGTGCTGGTTGGTGGGCTTGCTCAGCGTGGTGGGTTTGTTCGCAGCTGCGCTGGGCTTTTAAGACCTGTCATCCCTTTGGCCACTTGTTGCGTTGTAGAACTACCTTTTGACAAAGTGAGTTTGCTATGAAACGCGTTTCTGCCTGGTTAGCCTGTGTCTTGGTTTTTGCCATTGTCTTGCCTGCGCAAGCGGATGGTCGAGGACATGGCGGCGGTGGCCGGCATGGTGGTCATGGCTTGAGCCACCACTACAGTGGCCATGGTGGCTACGGCAGCCATTACCGTGGCTCCGGCAATCATTGGCTGGCTCCAGTGTTGGGTGCGGCAATTGTGGGCAGCGTGATTTACGCAGCTAGCGCGCCTAGCTATGCCATCACGCCGCCGGTGGTGGTGCAACCGCACTATGTGCCACCCAGCCGTGTGGCCTATTTTTGTCCAACAGCACAGCAGTACTACCCGACGGTGCCCACTTGCCAAGTCCCCTGGCAGCCAGTCAATTACTGATTAAAGCGTGACCACTTCTTTGTGGCCTACACGGTTGGAGTAGCGCACTTTGCCCCCCGTAGTTTCTAGCTCCACACGCGCACTACGGCCTGCGTACACATGGTGCTTGAGCCATTCCAGTTCTTGTTTAGTTTCTGCTTCACCTGCCACCACACGGCTCCAGCAGCGTAGCTCGGCAGACCACCGGTAGTTGCGCGCCTTGAGCTTATCTTTGGTTTCAAACGGGGAGTTGATGGCATAGACCTTTTGCTGTGGTTTGTTCAAGGTCATTAGTACGGCAAGTAAGGCGGTTTGTTGACTTTGTGGCAACACAAGGTTGAGTAGTGCCAGCAAAGCCCAGCAATCAGCCTCGGCGCGATGAGCTTCGTAAAAGTAGCCTTGGGTGCTGAGTAAATATTCAAGCTTGGCCGAGCCAAAGCCTTCTTCGCGCCAGTCGATGTCTTTGATGCTGCATGCCCAGTTAATTTGTTCAAACAGGGGCCAGCGGGCTTCTACGAAGGGGCGGTCAAATGCCGCGTTGTGGGCAATGACCACATCCACGTTTTTCAAGAACTCAGCCACGCGGGCGTCATCGATTTGTTGGCCTTTCACCATCTCGTCGGTGATGTGATGCACCGCGATCGTGGCTGGGGGAATGGGGAATCCTGGGTCTTCGAGTTCGTCCAGTACATCGGTCACGCGATAGATCATGCCCGTGACAGGGTCGAATTCAAAGGCCAGCATGCCGAGTTCGATGACTCGGTCGTTTTGCACATCTAAGCCTGTGGTCTCGGTGTCGAGTACGACACCTTTGCTGAGCTTTTGGCCAGGGGCGGGCGTGTTGAACACACGGCCAGGAATGAGTCGACGCAGTACACGGTAGTCGGGGTGTTGTTCAAGTTGTTGGGCGAGTTGTTCGATATCTTGAGTCATGGGCCAATGTTAAGCGTGGTCGGCTTGCGTGGCGTTGCGCGTGGCAATGGCCTGTGCAAAAAAAGCACCCAGTCCCATCACGCCCATAGCCACTGCGCCCAGTACATGGCTGGAGTCAAACACATCGATGAGTACAGACAGTGCCAACACGCCGAGTGCTTGTCCCAAAAACAAAAAACCCGCAAACAGCGTCACACCAGTGGCCCGAGCTGTGGGCACCATTTGCGTGGCTTTGGCTTGCATGGTGTTATGAAACATGGCAAACCCAAAGCCAGCCATGAAGCAAGCCGGCAGGGCCAATTGCCACCACGGGCAAAAGGCAATCACCAAAAACGCAAGACCAAAGTTCATACCGCCCCATCTGGCCAAGCCCACTTCGCCTAAGCGGCGAATCGCAAATTTGGCCACCGCCATATAGGCCATCCCACCCAAGCCATACAGCGCAGTGGTCCCGCCCGCCAAGGTGAGCGAAACGTGGTGCATGTGATGCAAGTGTGAGGCGGTGACGGCAAGTAAACCAAAAATCATCGCACCTTCGATCAACGCCACACTCAGTAGCGTGCGTGCCCAAGCGTTGTGTGCCACGTGTTGGAGTTGCTTGAAAAAGCCAGCGGGTTCGTGTCCGTGTTGCGTGACGGGCTCTAAATGCTTGAGTTGTTTCCACAGTAACAAGCTGACGACGGTGAATGCCAAGGCCATCAGTGCAAAAGCCCAACGCCAGCCCAACGTGTCAGTTAGCCAACCGCCAAACAACTGACCGCCGGTCATGCCAAGTGTGGTACCGATTCCGACACGGGCCAGTGTTTCTTGGCGTTGCTCGTAATGCACCACATCACCCACCCAAGCCAATGTGAGCGGGATGATGGCTGCCGCAGCCAGCGCGGTGGCGATACGGGCGGCCACAAGAATTTCTAAATTGGCACTGAGTGCCGACAACACACTGCCCAAGCTGCAGCCCATGCTGGCCAGCATGACCACACGGTACTTGCCAAAGCGATCACCCACAGGGCCGTAAAACAGTTGCATCAAGCCGTAGGTGAGGGCGAACAAAGAAATGACCTGCGACGCTTCGCTGATGGGGACTGCAAACACGCGCGACAGCTCGGGCAGCATGGGGTCGCAAATGCGCTGTAAAGCCATGCTGGAGAAGGTGGCCAGCGATAACAAAAAAATTGCCCGACGGGTGGTGGGCGATAGGTCGTGTGAAGAGGATTGTTTTTTCAAAGCGCATTGACTTTACCCTTTAGGCGTGCTGACACGTGTCGCATGTAAGTCAAAGTCTTGAAATATGAGATTTGCGCTTTAGCATTGGCACTATGAAGTTTTTTGTGTCTTTGCTAATTATGTTGTTCGGATGGAGCCTCGCTCCCGCCATGGCGCAAGCGGAAAACTCAGATATGACGGTTGAGGTGTTAGGCGTGTATTTCACACCGCCAGCCCATGCTGTGGCAGCCATCATCAAGGCCATTGATGCCAGCGAGCGTGAGGTGTTGGTCCAGGCATATGGATTTACGCACAACGGCATTGCCCAAGCTTTGGTGCGTGCCCATCGACGGGGCGTGTTGGTTCGGGTGCTGCTGGATAAAAAGAGTACAAGCTCCAACCGTTATGTCATCGGCGTTTTGGAAAATGCGCAGATCGACGTGCGTCAAGACGGCAAGCATGCCATTGCTCACAATAAAGTGATGGTGATTGACTTGAGCAAGGTCATCACGGGAAGTTTCAACTTCACAAACGCGGCTGCCACGCGCAATGCTGAGAATTTCTTGATCTTGCAATCAGAAGATTTGGCCCAGCAATACCGCCTGCAATGGAAAAGTCACTGGGCTCATGGCTCGCAATAAGGGCTTTGATGCCTTGATTTAGTCTGTCAGCTCTAAAAATGCACCATTTGGGCGCAAACCCCTTGTCAGCCCTTCAACAGTCCCTAGAATACATCTCATGCTGCACTGCAACATAAATTTGGCCCTTGGGCAGGTTTCGGGGCAGTTTGACCATCCTTTTAAATTTTGGAGAAATGAAATGACTTTGACCCCTGAACAAGTAATCGCCGCGAACAAAGCCAATTTGGAAACATTGGTGGGTTTGACCAACAAGGCTTTCTCTGGTGTAGAGCAACTCATCGAGTTGAATTTGGCTGCCGCAAAAAGCACTTTGGCTGATTCACAAAAGCAAACCAACGCGGCTTTGAGCGTCAAAGACGCACAAGAATTGTTGGCTTTGCAAGCTAGCCTGTTCCAACCTTTGGCTGAAAAAGCTGTCGCCTACAACCGTCATTTGGTTGAAATCGCGACAGGTACAGGTTCTCATTTCACCGGTCACGTTGAAAGCCAAGTAGCCGAAGCTCAAAAAGCTTTCCACGCCATGGTGGACAACGCGGCTAAAAATGCACCAGCTGGCTCTGAAGCTGCTGTCGCTGCATTCAAAACGGCAGTGTCTGCTGGTAACAACGCTTTGGAATCTGTGCAAAAAGCAGTCAAGCAAGCCACAGACGTTGCTGAAGCCAACTACAAAAACCTGACCGAAACTGCATTGAAGACAGCCAAGCCTGCTGCCAAGAAGCGTTAATTTTTAGGTTTTTCAAGACCACTGAAACGGCTCCTTTGGGGGCCGTTTTTCGTTTAGGTTACATAAGATCTGACCTTACAGTAAAGTTCGGTGTATGAATAAACGCTTGTTCCTCAGTGCTTGCATCACGCCATTTTTGGTGGCGTGCTCGTCACTGTCGCGCAAGGTTTCAACCACTTCGCCAAACTATCCCAACAACCCTGCTAAGCGACAAGATATCGTCATGCAAGCAATGGCCATGCTGGATCGTGGCTACACCTATGGTGGCAAAAAACTGCACACGGGTTTCGATTGTTCAGGACTGGTGACCTTTGTTTACCGAGAGTCAGCCGGTATCTCGCTCAAAGGCAGTGCCGCACAATTGGCGGCTGCAACGCGTTCGATTGATGCGTCGCAAGCCCACCCAGGTGACTTGGTGTTTTTCAACACCTTGGGGTCGTCGTTCTCACATGTGGGTATCTACATTGGAGATGGCAAGTTTGTGCATGCTGCCAATGAGAGAACGGGCGTGAAAACCGAGCGCATGAGCCTTGGCTATTGGGCGAAGCGCTTTGAGGGTTATCGCACCGTGTTTGCGTGATCATCTGTGGTCGCGAATCGCCTCGGCGGTTTCTTTCACAAGTGCAGGGCCTTTGTAGATCAAACCGGTGTAGATCTGCACCACGTTCGCGCCGGCCTCAATTTTTGACAAGGCATCTGAGCCGCTGAGCACACCACCCACACCGATGATGGGAAAGTTCGGGCCCATAGCGGCGCGCAGTTGACGAATCACGGCATTGCTTTTTTCCAACACGGGCGCGCCTGAGAGACCGCCTGTTTCTTCGGCATGGGCCAAACCTTGTACGGCCTCGCGGCTGATGGTGGTGTTGGTGGCAATCACGCCCCACAGGCTGTTGGCCAGTGTGGTGTTGGCGCTGACGCAATGACGTTTCAAGGTGGCAGCAATCACGGCCACTTGCGCTTCGTCTAAGTCGGGCGCAATTTTGATGAACACAGGCACTTGCTTGCCGTGTTGAAGAGCCAATTCGTTGCGGCGTTGGGCCACGGCGCCTATCAGCGCATCCAACGCTTCGTCGCTTTGCAGCTCACGCAAGTTTTTGGTGTTGGGGCTAGAGATGTTGACGGTCACATAGTCGGCGTGCGGATACACCCCGTTCAAGCAAATCAGGTAGTCATCCACCGCATTTTCAATGGGCGTGACAGCGTTTTTGCCGATGTTCAAACCCAGCAGCATCGGCGTGTCGCCCCCTTTGTGGCGAAATTGCGCTTTTTGCACATTGGCCAAGAACACGTCCAAACCTTCGTTGTTAAAGCCCAATCGGTTGATGAGTGCGTTGGCTTGTGGCAAGCGGAACATGCGCGGCTTGGGGTTGCCGGGTTGGCCTTTGGGTGTGACCGTGCCGACTTCCACAAAGCCAAAACCCATGGCGGCTAGGCCGTCAATGCAATGCGCGTTTTTGTCTAAGCCCGCAGCCAAGCCCACGCGGTTGGGGAATTTCAGGCCCGCGAGTTGAATCGGGTCTTGCACACGACTTTGGCAGTAGGCCCATGAGAGCGGTGTGTTTTGTGTGCGAGCCAGCATGGCCAGTGTGTGTTCATGGGCAGTTTCGGCATCCATTGAAAACAAGAACGGACGTGCGAGCGAGTAGGGCAGTAACGACATGGATAATCTCAGACTTTGAAAAACTTCTTTGCTGGATTTTCGCCGATGAGCACCTCCACCTTTACCCAAGACGAATTGAAAACTTTGGTCGGTCAAGCCGCCTTGCAATACGTGGTGCCAGGCGAGGTGGTGGGCGTGGGCACGGGCTCCACCGTCAACAAGTTCATTGATGCGCTGTCTAGCATGAAAGATCAAATCAAAGGCGCTGTGTCTAGCTCAGTCGCTTCCACCGAGCGTCTGCAAGCCTTGGGCATTCAGGTGTTTGAAGCCGCAGAGGTGGAGAGCTTGTCGGTGTACATCGACGGCGCAGACGAAATAGATCACCACGGGTACATGGTCAAAGGGGGGGGCGCGGCGTTGACGCGCGAGAAAATTGTGGCCGCTCAGTCCAAACGGTTTGTGTGCATTGCCGATGAAAGCAAGTTGGTCGATACCCTCGGTGCTTTTCCCTTGCCAGTGGAAGTCATTCCCATGGCCAGTGCGCAAATCATTCGCCAGTTCGCTGCCATGGGTGGTGTAGCCAAAGTGCGCCTGAAAGACGGCCAGCCTTTGGTCACCGACAACGGCCAACACATTGTGGATGTGACCGGTTTGAAAATCACCGACCCTGTGGCGTTTGAAGCCACGGTGAGCCAATGGCCTGGCGTGGTGACCGTGGGTGTGTTTGCCTACCAAAAAGCACAGGTGTGCTTGCTGGGCACCTCGGCTGGTGTGAAGACTTTGAAGTTTTGAAAAGCTTTGGCACTTCCTATCGTGTATTGGTGCTCGGTGCATCAGGTGCGCTGGGGCGTGCTTTCGTTGAAGCCTTACAGGCAGATGCTGCATGCGCCGAAGTGGTGGGCTTGTCGCGCAGTTCTGAACCTGCATTTCACTTAGAAGACGAAGCCAGCATTGCTGCAGCGGCCGCTTCATTGCAGGGCCCATTTCACCTCATCATCGATGCCACAGGTGCACTCACTCTCGACGGGCAGGGGCCTGAAAAACACATGGGTGCTCTCAATGCTGCGCAGCTGGCCCGTACGTTCGAGGTCAACACCATTGGACCCGCGTTGTTGCTCAAACACTTGGTACCGTTGCTAGCCACTGAGCAGCGCAGCATCTACGCCAAATTGTCTGCGCGTGTGGGCAGCATCAGCGACAACCACAAAGGCGGTTGGTATGGCTACCGTGCGTCCAAAGCAGCCTTGAATATGGTTCTGCAAACAGTCGCCATTGAAGCTGCACGCAAACGCCCGCAACTGGTGGTAGCGGCTATGCAACCGGGCACTGTGGCATCCAATTTATCAGCGCCATTTGTGCCTGCGAAAGATTGCCTCACCCCCGCGCAGTCAGTGGCAGGTTTGTTGACTGCTCTAGATAATTTGCCACCGCAAGCCGCTGCGCATTTTGTGGATTACAAAGGCGCAGTCATTCCTTGGTGATGTTCAATGCACCGCGCTCATGCCTTGGTGGCGTAGCAATGCGTCCAACTGAGGCTCGCGACCGCGGAAGGCTTTGAACGATTCCATGGCGGGGCGGCTGCCGCCGACTTCCAAAATGGTTTGGCGGTAACGGCGACCTGTGTCGATGCTGGGTGTGCCATCTTCGGCTGCGGTTTCTTCAAACGCGGCGTAGGCATCGGCGCTCAGCACCTCGGCCCACTTGTAGCTGTAGTAACCCGCGGCGTAGCCACCCGCAAAGATGTGGCTGAAGGTGTGCAGCGTGCGGCCCCAAGCAGGACTTTGCAACACGGCCACTTCGGCGCGCACATCGCGCAGCACTTGCATGAAGTCTTGGGCTTTTTCCCCCTCGGTGTGCAAGCGCATGTCCACGAGCGAGAACTCAATTTGGCGCAGGGTTTGCAAACCGCTTTGGAAGTTTTTAGCAGCCAGCATTTTGTCGAACAGCTCGCGTGGCAAGGGCTCCCCTGTGTCCACATGCGCTGTCATGTGGCGCAACACCGACCATTCCCAACAGAAGTTTTCCATGAACTGGCTGGGCAGCTCCACCG
>JACCDV010914411.1_pt1 | contig 14938 bp, 12 predicted proteins | sample 7446131 | NCBI WGS metagenome assembly JACCDV01 (sample SAMN15323448, study PRJNA562643) | freshwater metagenome | isolation source: river surface water | place: USA:Blue River Watershed | collected 2017-08-17 | reverse complement strand
TTTTACTTATATTGCTTCTTAAGCCAATCACGGTAAGAGCCACTTAAAACACCATCAGTCCATTCTTGGTTATCTAAGTACCACTGTACTGTTTTACGTATACCTGTATCAAAAGTCTCAGCAGGCTTCCAACCCAACTCACGTTCTAATTTGGTAGCATCAATTGCATAGCGACGATCATGACCTGGTCGATCTTGTACATAAGTTATTTGTGATGCGTAAGAACTACCATCCGGTTTAGGACGCAACTCATCCAAGATACTGCAGATGGTATTCACCACATCAATATTGGGTTTCTCATTCCAACCACCGACGTTATAAGTCTCACCTAATTTGCCAGCATCTAATACACGACGAATAGCCGAACAATGATCTTTAACGTACAACCAATCTCTGATTTGTTGTCCATCACCATAAATTGGTAAAGGCTTACCAGCAAGGGCATTCAGAATGGCCAAAGGTATCAATTTCTCAGGGAAATGATAGGGCCCGTAATTATTCGAGCAATTGGTGGTTAACATAGGGAGACCATAAGTGTGGTGCCAAGCACGCACCAAGTGATCAGAGGCTGCTTTAGATGCAGAATATGGACTATTCGGCTCATAAGGGTTGGACTCTGTGAAAGCAGGATCTATTGGAGACAAAGATCCATACACTTCATCAGTAGAAACGTGTAAGAAGCGAAAATCTGCTTTAGCTGAATCAGGCAACTCTGACCAATAAGCACGAACTGCCTCAAGCAAATTAAACGTGCCGACAACATTAGTCTGAATAAAGTCGCAAGGTCCATGAATTGAGCGATCCACATGAGATTCTGCGGCAAAGTTCACGACAGCACGAACTTGATGTTTTTTTAGCAAAGAAAGTACTAACTGATAGTCACCAATATCTCCTTGTACAAAAATATGACGGTTATCTAAAGATAATGATTTTAGTGTGATCAAATTACCTGCATAGGTTAACTTATCTAAGTTAACAACACCCTCTGCATATGGATTAACTAACAAATCAAGAATAAAGTTGCTGCCAATAAAACCTGCTCCACCGGTGACTAGAATCATGATTTGTTTACTTGCCAAAATTAATCAAACTTATTTTCTCATATATAGTACTAAATAGCAGAAATAAGGATTTAAAAATAGTTTAAGCTTTAATAGACACACTCTCATATGCAAACATAAATAAAGATATCCCGGTTAAAGCTATATAAATACTACTTAAATCTGATAGGTGATCATCAAAAAGATAAATTTAAAATATTCAGAGAAATTGAGGCTGGTGAATTCGAATATCTTCTTGAATATTCCATATCACGACCAGAATTAGCTCCTAAAATTTTATGATCTATAATTGAATAATCAACTCGATTTAAGTGTAACTCTTTAATAAATAAATCAAAATCAAGCTCCTTTTCCAAAACAATTATATTATTGTAGTTTGATATTTTATTAATTGCGCCTCTTCTTAAATCCGGAAAATCTCCAGCGATATTATAGTCAACACCAATTACAACATGATCATCATCGCAACGCAAATCATTAAACATTTTTGAAATACCAGACATATCATAAGTAACAAGTAATTTTGCATTGTGTTTTTTAGCCATATAACAAATATGGTCACTCAACTCTAAATATGAAGTACCTTTAGTCTGTTCAAGATATCTGAAAACTGAAAAAATATTTGTTAATATGATTAAAATTAGGAATAGCCGAAAGAAGATGCGGCATCTTTCAAAAACAGAAAACCAAATCCAAAAAACTACTGGCATAAAAATTGCCATGTGTCTACTACTTCCCAAAGCAATTTTAGATGTGAAATAAAAGCTAATTAGCAGGAGAAGGGGGGTTACTAATATAAGTGAAATTTTAGTGGGGCTATATATTAAAAAAAGTGAAAGCAATAAACAAGAAAAAATAAACCATAAAAAATTTCCAGACCACTGCTCAAAGATCCCAGAAAGCGGAAAAAGCAACAACTCAGGTAAGCTATCATAAAACAAGTTAGATAGATCTGATTTAAATATAAATACCTCATTAATTCCAACAGAATAATTCAATCCTTTATTTGCTGAAAATGAATTAAAACCAGGAGCTATTTTAAAAAAAATAAAATATAGGGCAATGGAAATAGCAATAATAAAAATTGATCTTTTAAATTTATTATTATTAATAAGTAACCCAATATAATAACCCCCGAGAATAAAAATCGAATGAAAGGCGAAATACCACCCTGAAATCGTAATTAATAAACTCGTTAAAAAAATATGCCTATTTTGAATAAAATTCTGTCGCGAAATTAGAAATAAAATAAACGCTGAAAACATAAAATGTGAAGCATATGGGGTATTTTGATTAAGTGACACATAAAAAACTGGACAAGTTAAAATGAAAAAAAACTTAAGCAAGTGATCAATCTTTTTTTCACTACTCACCTGGAATTTTTTATGAGAAATAATTACAAAAAACGCTCCCACAAGTAAGTAAGTAAAATTAATTAATTTTTGTACTAAATAGATTTCTTTATGATTATTTAATAATTCAAAGTATTTAAATAAAAAGATAGGTAAATAAGCTGCACTAGAATATGTCCCAGTTTCCGTAGTTACTCCAAGCCAAATGGCTCTTAGCGGGTTATCTTTATTTAAATAACTAATTGCCAGTAAGTCATCTCCATTTACGGGCAAACTTAAAGCTCCCCAAAATAATATGAAAAGCACTAATAAAAAAGAAATATTAATTATATTAAGTACTGGATTCCAAGAAAATTTATTAAGATAATTCAAATTGCCGTCCTTGACTATATTTTTCTGTTTTAACTTACTGGTATTAACCAATAATTATAATTTATGTAATATTTATTACGATAAATATTATTAATACTAATTTTTAATTAATTGAATTTTTTTAAATTTATTACTAATCCAGTTGCAAACCAGGAATTGTGCTATCAAAATTATAGGAATTGAGTACCTAAACTCTTGATTAATTCTTAACATTGGTAGAATAAAAGAAAGACTAATAAAAATAAAAATTCCATATGAGAATGATATTTTTCTAGCGAAACAAATTATTATAATTAAAGAAAATAAAGGCTTCATAAATGGGGATAGTTGCGTTAGTCCAGCATTTAAATAATCAATCATTTCACCATTAAAACCATATGTTGCAGATGGAGTTAATCCAAATCTATGTATATTTATGTATGCGCATTGGGATTTTTGTAATACAACAATCACAAACAATGTTGGCTCAGCAATAACATCTTGAGCAAGATTTTTTAACGCTGTGGCGAGATCATGCTTTGTGTACTGAATATTTTCTTGCTCAAATTCGCGGCACTCTAACCATCTTACCCTAGCATCTTCATTTACATCTCCACGTAAAACTTTCAAGCCATAATGATAGGTTTGCAATAAATTAAGCTCTATGTGTGATTTAGCATTCTGTGAAGCAGTATTGATTCCAATAGTAAGAAGTAAAATGACAATAGAAAAATATATATTTTTTTTAAATTTTTTTTCATTTTCTAACTTCGTATTTGGATTGAGTATATTTCGCAATGGAAGAAACAAATAATAAAGAATGACCCACTCAAATTTGAATAATGAAAGTATTGCTGGTCCTATAGACCAATAACGGGTGAGGATTAAATAAAATACTGGATAACAAAAAAAATCTTTATAAATAATATTTGAAAATAAAATTTCAGGGCCTAATATGAAAATCATGAGCGCATTTATATTATTTCCAGCATATTTGAAAAATAGAATGGACAATAACATAAAAGAAAAATAGTGTGCTATTAATAGACCTACTTTAGGATTTTCAGGACTTAATGAATAAGAAACTAAAGCGACTAAGTATCCCCCTAAAAGATGCCAATTATCTATTACAGATAGTTCAAGTTTCTTAAAAATTACATCTACATCTGATAAATATATTACTCCAAAAAAATGCGAGTAAACTAGCATCAGAAAAATTGAAATAATTAGTGCATACTTTGATTTAAGAAATCTAAAGTTATTTGTTTGGAAATTTATCACTATTTATTACGCTATTTTGATATTCTCTAAACAAAGCAAATATTAGGCAAGATCAATTGCAAAATTTATTCTGTTTGCAATTAAAATCAAAATAGCTTTTGGCTCCATGTTTTTGGTGTTTTCTCTGAAATAATCTCAACCGGTAAGTGATAAGAAAATGGTCTAACGCCTCGTTCAGATATATATTCAATCATTGAACTCAAAGAAGAACGAAGTGTTACCTTGGTTGTATAGTTGAAATATTCTCTAATTTTGTCTGCCGAACAAGTTGCATGCTTAACCTCTTGAGGTCGCCCTGGCATAAATACTGGATCTAGCTTGAAATTTAATATCTCTGCAATTTCTTTTGCTAACTCTATGATTGTAATTGGATTTTCATCTGGTCCAATGTTAAATATTTCTCCTATTGCTTTTTTATCTTCAGCAAATGCAACTAAACAATCAACATCGTCTCGAATATCAGAAAAACATCTTATTTGTTTTCCATCACCATAAATAATGGGTTGCCTACCCTGCAACATTAGATTTATCATGATACTTGCCACATTTCGAAATGGGTCATCATATTTTTGGCGTGGACCAACTATGTTATGAGGTACTGCCACAACCAAATCAAGACCATGTACCTCTGACAGATTTTTTAACAATAGCTCTGCTGAATATTTGGCTATTCCATAAGGGTCTTGTGGCTTACATTCCATTGTTTCCTCAAATGGAACACGTTCCTGAGCGCCATATCTTGCCATTGATGAGCAATGTACAAACCTACCCACTCCAGCTTGAATTGCTGCTGTAAAAGCATTAACAGAGGTCTGGCAAGTATTTGCAGTTATTAGTGAAGGAGAGAAAACTGATAAACCCTCATATGCTGTGCAGGCGGTGTGGTAGACCAAGTCAAACCCACGCATCTTATCGGATAATCCATCAAGTTGCAACAAATCACCTCGATGAAAATCTACTCCAGTTGGTATATTATCTTCATACCCACCTATTAGATTGTCTATCCCACTTACATGATAACCTCGGGCAAGAAAAGCATCTGCAAGATGACTTCCAAGAAATCCAGCTACGCCGGTAATAAAAACTTTTTTCATTAAGTTTCCTAATTAAATGAACCTACGTTTAATAATTTAACTCTTCGCCCGCATAAAAATCACTTCCAAATATGTGATTATAGTTGGAGTGACGAAGCAGAAAACGCTCTACGAACTGAGTGGCAGTAAAGACATCACCAAACATTTCATTAAACCTTTTTAGGGATTGATCTTCGTGAAGAATACGTTCGTTTGTTACTCCAAAATTTACCACAACATTGATAGAGATTTGAAATTTTGAAAAAAATATCCTATCGTTAAGAAAATGGGCTATTTCTTTTACTCGCCTTGCGTGAAACTCTGAAGTAATAAATTCGACTCTATTCACGCCTAAACTAGAAGCATACAGAGATAAAATAAAAAAAATACTCCCTACTGTATCGTGTGATTGCTGTTCACATATCATAGGCCCTCTAAAACCATTTTTCTTTAACCAGCTATATATAGCAGACGCTTCTGACCGGGGAAACCCTCTTGATGTCAATTTTGGCGGACAATTTAGCGTAAAACTTGATGAGCAAATAACTAAAGTTCTCTCCGAGATATCAGGGTGAGACAAAACAGCTTTACATCGAGAAATAACCATTTGTGGTAACTCACCATTTTCTTGGATACCTCCACCCATTACCACCAAGAGGTTATCGTAACAATTGCAAATATCCATTACACACATAATCCCATGAATAAGAGAAATCTAGTTTAGGAGGGAGAGGTAAAGAAGATATATCTTCATTAAATATCTTAGTTAGACTAATTTCATCTCTAAAATAAGTACCTTTGGAGCCAAGTACCTCCCGATTAAATATTGATCTATAAGCAATTATAGGGCGATTAATCCAACATGCTTCCACTAGTGTTGGATTAGTGCCACCAACAGAATGTCCATGTATGTATGCGATTGCTTCAGAACGAATTAACTGTAACTTTTCCCTACAATAAATTGGCCCAAGCCAAACTACCCTATTATTTGATTCATTAGATATCAATGGTTTAACACTGCGATTAAAGAACTCAGTGGGCGGACCAATCAAGACTAAACGAAATTGTGAATGTGAAGCAAGGAAAGCTCTCACAATCTGAAGTATGTGATTTTCAGGCTCCATACGCATCACCACAACAAAGTAGCGCATATCAACAAGTTCAGGGGCGTAATTCTTGAGCAGCCATGAATTTATTTGCTCCGTACCATAAAACAATGTATAACCGGGACGCCTGTGGACTATTCCATAGTATCTAGCGACCCCAATAGAGTCATATATAAGCCGCGCTTTTGAGTTAACTGATAGTAATTCACAAAATTTAAAGTAACGTTTTGCAAGCAAACCCCACTTTGCTCTACGCCACTCAAAGCCATCAACATTAACCACTAAAGAACAGCCCAATAACTCAAACAGCCAAAAAAAGGGGGCCAATCCGTAACCCATTATTAGGAATGATCTAACCCCCTGACTATACATATAAAAAAAAGATTTTAATCCGTAACCTATAACTCCTAATTTAGGAGTTCTCTTAAAAAATAATCTTGTTACATTGGTTTGGCTGTAAGACTCTGTCAAAGAGTTTAGGTTGCAACCTACAAAAAAATGTAAATCAGGTCTATGAACTTCAGCATATTTAACAATTTGATCAATAGTTTGTTCAAATGCGCCATGGCGGGCAGGCAACCCCTGAATCGATAGAACTCCTACCTTCATTTATTTTTCCTCATATTTTGGATAACCAACAGGGGTATAACACTGATTAAGGGGTAAGCATATCGAATATAAGCTGTATAACTGTTTACCATAATTGCCATCAAAGATAATGTCGCAAGAATTGGTAACCACGGAGTAGCAAGTTTGCCGGCTTTATAAGCAACTACTCTAGCAAACAACATCTCAACGGATATGGGTAACATTAAAATACTAGGGCTAAATATCCAGAATGTTCCCGAGAGAAGAAGTATAGGCCAAGAAATTGCACGGAAGCTTGTTCCCCATAAACCGTACTCTGCAAAATTAGGGATCACGTTAAACTCTCTACCACCCATATCAACTTCGTTACGTAGCATCAAAAACTGAGTCAATTCATTTGCAAAAACTAGCGCGACCATAAAACCTAAAAACAACAATGCTATAAATTTTTTTGGGGAAATTAAACTTGTAAGATATAAAAAAGAAGGCAATCTAAAAGCCATCATACATAAAAGAATAAGTAATCGCTTCCCCTTACTTGACTGAGTAATTGCAAAAACCAATAGGAGAAAAATTAATGTATCTTTTAAAACATGTACTGCTAGGTGTAGGCGATAGGGTTGACATAAAAATATTACAATCAATAATATGCCTTGGATATGACTCAACCCAATTTCCTTACATGCCCCTCTCAAATAGCGATACCCCAGCACATTAGCCGCTGCATAAGCCAATATATTTAGTTCAATTAATATAAAAACGTTGCCAGAAAATGCTGCGCTCACAAAGAAGTAAAAATTATTAGGCACATTAGCAAGGTCAGTAGCAAAAAGGTCATAATTCAAGATGTAACCAACAGCATCTGGGTGAAAGTCCCATGCAATACCCAGGAGTCTTTCAATAAGTAAAAAACAATGTGCGCCCATCACTGATGCTAAAAAAAGAAGAATTGATTTCATCTAGGCCTTGAAACTCTAAATGTTATCGCCAACCCAAGTAAACCCAATAAATAAAACATAATAGCTAAAAGACTTGGATACCAGGTGTAAAGTGCTACACCAATCATAATTGCAACGAAGTACAGCCAACTCCAACCTGATGCAAGCAATCCGTGTTGATTTCGTATTTGATAATCAGACATTTTCAGCAATATTCCCTGACCCACCTGATTGCCAATGTACCAAGCTTTAAGCGCTTCAGCCGAACTAAACCATGCGATTGCAGCTAATGCGCCGAAGTAAGAAAAATTTGTTCCGACAATATAAAAAATTGGACTCTGAACAGATAATGGTTTTAAGCTACAACAATATCTTACTGAAACTAATGCAACCCCAAGGCAAACAAAAATTCGGATTGACACCATATTCTCAATATAATTCTCCACACCAAATGCTGCTGGTATTACAGTACCAACTAAAACAGCACGATAAATATTAATCCATCTAGAATCCTCCCCCTGGCTTAACAAGTAATCACAAAGCAATAGAGTGGCGGAATATACGCAAGCCAACAAACTTATCTCCTGCAATAAAAAACTAATTAAGCCAAGCACCAAGAGAAAACTTAGTATAAAAATTCGTAATCGCAATACCCCCTCTATTAGAACTTGACTACTGAATGCATAGATAATAAATACACCAATCAGCATTGCACTAATTGAATAAACCTGAAGAAAACTTGCAGCTATTGAATGAGGAAGTAGATAAACTAGCGCCATATTCGATAGAACAGACATTGAGTAAAGAATGAATTGCATTTTAGCGATACTTAAACTCCAGAAACTAAGCGCCATGACAAGAATTGAGTTTAATTATTAAAAAATACTCGCTGTTTATAATAGACTTATCAAAGTTAAAAGATTTAAAGTTAACTGATTTAATGTTTCAATGAGTAAGTTGATAAATTTTTATCTAAATCTAGATTTCTGAGCCACAGCTTTTCGTCCAACAGAATGATACTCTAGGCCACTTTCAAGCATTTCATTTAGCTCCCAAATATTGCGGCCATCAAAAACTAGCTTTTTACGTAGGGAATCAGCTATCACAGATAGAGGCACAAGCTTGAATTCCGCCCATTCCGTTATCACAATTAGCGCATCAGCATTTTCTAAGGCCTTAATTGAATCATCTGCAAATTCAAGACTAAGATTAGATTGCTGGAAACATAGACGGGCCTCGCTCACGGCAACAGGATCATAAGCAGTTACGGTAGCGCCGGACCTAATCAAACTGGAAATAACAGTAAGCGAAGGAGCCTCTCGCATGTCATCTGTATCAGGCTTGAAAGCCAGCCCCCAGACAGCGAAATGCATACCAGAAAGATCGCCACCAATACGCTCCTTGATCTTATCAACAATCATTAGCTTTTGTCGCGAATTAACACTTTCAACTGCATGCAAAATTTCCATCTTCATCGAAACATCATTTTGCGCGGTTCGAATCAGTGCAGCAACATCTTTTGGAAAACAGCTGCCGCCATAACCGCAACCTGGTTTTAAGAATTGAGAACCTATTCGTGGATCAGCGCCAATCGCAATTCTGATTGACTCAATATCAGCGCCTAACTTTTCAGACAAATTAGCAAGTTCATTCATAAAACTTATACGTGTTGCCAACATTGAATTAGCTGCATACTTAGCCAATTCAGCACTGCGTAAATCCATCACTAGAATAGGTCGATCATTACTCGTAAAAGGCTTATAGAGTTGGCATATTAGATCTATCGCCCAACTCTCATACCCACCAATTACAACTCGATCAGGCTGTTTGAAATCACGGATTGCATCACCTTCACGCAAAAACTCAGGATTAGAAATAACCGCAAACTCAAAATCAACTCCACGTTTATTTAGAATCTCTTGAATACATTGGCGCACCTTATCACCCGTTCCTACCGGCACGGTGCTTTTAGTTACAACAACTGTCCTTCTTGACATAGTCTTAGCAATATTCTCAGCAGCGGCTAGAACATGCGCCAAGTCGGCACTACCATCTTCAGCAGAGGGTGTACCAACTGCAATCATCTGAATGTCCCCATGAGCAGTTGCCTCTTCAACATCGGAAGTAAATCTTAGTGTACTACGCTGTATACAACGATCCACTATCGCACTCAATGAAGGTTCGTAAATGGGTAGATGCCCCTTTTTTAACTCATGGATTCTATGCTCATCAACGTCAAGACACAAAACGTCATTTCCTGCGTCAGCCAAACATGCACCAGAGACAAGCCCAACATATCCAGATCCGATGATTGTAATCTTCATAAAAGTTATATCCTTAAAGAAATTCTATTTCTCAATGAGAAATCTTAAAAATTTTGTTTAAAAAATTATTGCACTCTATAAAGCTGACACTAATGGTGATAATTATCATCATCATGCTTGAGTGTCTTCATTCTTTCAGGAGTTAATTTAGAAATAAAATAATTATAGCAATCATAAAAAATGTAGCCGCATCAATGTGAAATGCAGCCCGCCAAGAAATCCATAAACTCATCGTTACAAAAAAGTGATTTGAATGCAATGGCTTCTAAAATATTTAGTATGCTAATTCATCGCCAGGTTTTTTAATACTCATTCAATTGCCAGAAATTCTCTATTATTACAAATAATCCGCAGCAATAACAGACTGTATAGTGCAAGCTCACTACCCATTTAATTTCATTCTGAGTTTTTCTATTACTAACGCATTGATTTTGTTTTTTGAAATAATCCCAAAAAAATTATTAGGATTTAAATCTACAAACTAAGTACATTACGAATATTAACTATTAGAGAATCATCACTCAACATTATGATAGAAACTATATTTCAGCTAAAGTAGATTCGTTTTATAAAAACAAAAGGGATTACCCTTGTAATTTAAGACGGTACTTTTCTGCATCCCAGTTGAGTAAGGCTAGAGAGTCACTCTCTGTAAGACTATCTATTGATGAATAATCATCGATGCTGAGTAGGATATCAAAGTAGCACTTTAATTGAGCGAGCTGGGCTTTTGTATGATTGGCATGTATGTAGCATCCACTCGAAATCTCAAAGAAAATAGCTGGGAAATCTTCTTTTTTAGATTCTGGTAGATTAAATTTTGATATAAAAATTGGATGCATACCCATGAACACTAAGTGATCAGGATATAAACGCCAATTTTGCTCTAATATCTTCTGAAAAATATTGTTAGAAATTAATTTTGAGATAACTGGATGCTTAAAATTTAAATAATTTGGTATGTCAGATCTTTGTAGATCTGAAGTGTAGTCAGCAACATTATCCGGCACCTCATCTGAAAAAAGAGTTAATATTTTTGATAGTAAATTTTTAAAAGATTCAAACTCATTATCAGCAATAATAATCCCATGATTCTTTAGGAAGTAGATATTTGCATTGGGACTTTGATTCATTGAAGTATCAATCGCCTCCGCCAATTCTTTTCCAGGCTTATGGTATCCGACTAAATTAAAAGCAATTGGAGTATTTTTAAACTTTTCTTGAATCAATGACTGCCAATTATTTTGAATGAGCGTTGATAAAATTTTGACTGGATGTAGATGAATTACATAGTTTTGGGGCAGTAAGGCGTGCATTGAAGTTTCAATAGATGGCTTTAATCCATTTTGACTATATTTCATCAAGTCAACTTCAAAATTATTTTCTTTAAGGTCATTCAGATATTTCTTTCTGTTGACTTCTACAAAAATATTTTTAGTATCTGCTTCACTTAACCACATTCCTGATGCTTTTATAAATATGCTATCCCCTGATTTCCAGGAATAGTTACCACCTGCACCCTGACAAATTTGGGAATTACCTCCAAGTTTCGCGCAAAGTTTTGCGCCTCTGGCGTGGTCATTGTTATCATTGAGCATGATTGGAAATCTGATTAATGAGGGTTGTAAGTGATTCAAAGCTTTCAAATAATAAATCAGCATCGCCTGGGACAACACCAGTATGAATTTTTTGTAAGGTGATAGCACCTATTGCGGATTTAGCTCCTTGAATATCGTTGATTGGATTATCTCCAATCATCCAAATATTTTTCCCCTTAGGTAAAATCTTTTCCATGCAAATTTCAAATGGAGCTGGATGAGGTTTATCATACAGCGACTCTTCACTTGTAACGATATAATCAAAGTCATTATCAAGACCGAAGTAAACAATTTTTCTAAATTGTATTTGCGCTGTTAAATCAGTAATGATTGCTGTTGGTATACCAAGACGTTTTATCTCTAATAGTAGCTCTTTAACACCACTAAATAGCTGAGCATTGCTTAGAAATGTTCTCCAATAAGTCTGTTCAAGATCAAGAGTCCAAAGTGTTTGAGAGCCTAGGCCCATAAGCTCAAGCATGCGTTGCATATATAAAAGGCGGCTATGAGAAGAGGCAGTCCCTTCTAATCTCTTTTTGACTTCAGTGCGAGCTTGGTTGAAAGCTTTTTTAAAATCTGATTCAGTAATTGAAAAAGATCTCGTCACCTTACTTTCAATAGCTTGCATACCAGCTTTGTGTGCTGGCTCATACTCATAGAGAGTATTATCAGTGTCAAAAAGTATGGCATCAGGCAATTTTTTAAACTTGTCCTTATGGATTATTTTCATAAAATTCTTCTTTTGCTAAGAACTTGGTTAATGTGACAAAAGACTACTAATTGCATGATTCCACTAATTCCAGCATGCCATTGAGGGGTATCATCCAAAAATTCATAAAGCTTTGATCCTAAAATTTTAGCAGCCATTTCAATATCTTCATTGGTGCAGTCACCTTCAATCATTAAGTGAATTTGGTTGTGATCGGGCTCAGTTTCAATTTCAACATGAAGACCACAAATTCCTACCAAAGTTCGGGTAATTGATAGCTCATTGAATTCACTTTTAGAGGTGATAGAGAGCTTCAACTTTTTTAATGATAATGAAGTGTCATCGACGGAGAGTTGGTTCACTGGTTGTAACATAAGAATCAAATCAGCTGAGTGCATTTGAGGCTTAATGAACTTAGAATAGTCATTTAGTCTTGCATCTAAACTGGCTATAACTTTTTCAATGGAATGACCGCGCTCATGAACATCACGTTGAATTTTAAAAAATCTTCTAAGCGATTCATCAATATCTAAAAATATTTTTAGATCATAACTTTCCCTAAGGATTGGTAGGTATAACGCATGAAGACCACTAGCAATAATAATATTCTTGCCTTTAATTTTTTTAGGCTTGTCAAATTTGCCAGACCCGTGGTTATAGTGGCTTGAGATAATGGCTCTTCCAGAGCAAAGATCAATTAAATCTTTGGCATATTTTTCTAAGTTATTCGCCATAGGATTTAGGTGGGTCATTACCTGCCACATTGGTTTTTTTCTTTCCCATAAATGGTAATCATCACCAGAGATATGGGTGATGGAGTTATACCCAAACATATCCTTGATATGATTAACTAGGGTATCCTTGCCCGCGCCAGAATCTCCTGCAATTCCAATCACAAGAGGTCTCTTGCTGAATTTGAAAAAGACATTTTTATTAATGAGTTCTTCGTACAAATTAATAATTAGAATCACGCCAACCGAGACCATAGCCGTATGTATGATGGAGAGTAATAGGGGTGAATTAATTTGTCCTAGCAAGGATAAGTCGAGATGTTGGCCGTTAATAAGAACTAGCAAAATATATAAAATTGAAAAACCACTTGTCCATAATATGGCTTTTACCTCTTTTCTTGCTTGATATTGGGCAAGAAGTGGTAAGCACCAAATAAACCAACCCGGCGATGCGGGAGTGAGTAAAACAATAATTAGGAAAGTAATACCTATAAATGCAAGCAATAAGTCAAGATTAATCCTACGAATTTGCCAGAAAAAATAAAGTAAAACAAGGTAAGCTAATGGAACAACATATATTGCAAGACCCTCCGTAAGGGTTATGTCCAATGAATAGATTTTTAATACCTCTGGGTTATTAAAAATCATAAAAGATAAGCCGGGATTTAATGCTAATGGGATTGCTAGTGTCAGAAGGATAGCAATAGTGTAATAAAGCAAATCTCTAATTTTCTTTAAAGAGCTATGCTTATTCAGGTAATAAATTACTATTAGAGGGGCTGCTAGAATCATGCTCAATTTAGCTGATAGGGCAATTGCGAGTGCCAGCGCTCCCCATAGCCATTTATTGTGCTTTATAAATAACACAGATAAGATTAAGAGGGTGATTGGAATTATGTCGTTATAGCCTAGAAGATATGTCGCTATAAAAATTACTGGTGAACACCAATAGACTGCTGTAATTGCTAAATTTCTTTCTGGCCACAAACGATTCAATAGCTTGAGTAGGCCAAAGTCAAAAATTAGTAATGTGGTTGCATAAGCGAGCCATAGGCCACCACTGAAGATATGGCTAATCAGTGCGGCGGGAAGAAGAATTAGCCACATTGCATAACCATAAGGAAATGCTAATGGATCATTATTTTGTGCGAGCCAACTTCCCCAAGGGTCAAGAGTAAATGGCTCAATACTATTAGCCAAAAATGGCAAATACCAGTTGGATACAAGGTCTGGCTGACTTAAAAAAATCGCACATATTTTGGCCAGCAGCCCACATACAAATAAATATTTAACTTTGACGTTCATTTGAATCCAATGCTATCCAGGTCTCTGGCATTTTTGTGCAAATTGCATCAACAACAATATTATTAGATCGGAAATTTTGGTGAATTTTTACGATTTCAAACTCATCAAATCTACCTTGTAATTCCGGAGAAACTAAACATATTTTAAAGTTTGCGTCTTTTAGTTGAGAGTAGGATTTTTTGTCAAGAGGACATTGCGTAAAGCAATCAACCCAAACCCAATCAATTCGGTCCTTTAAGTTTAATGCTAATTGAATGGGTTCATATTCTGAAAATCGAACGGCTGATTTCTTGAGCCCTAAGTTAGACCACTTGATCATAAAAGGAAATGATTGATCTAGAAAGAAGTAATCATTAATTTGATGCAATTTCATGAGGTCTATGAGGCGCGACTCCAAACCTTCTTCTTTTACATTCAATATAAGTGTTCCGTGACGATAATGTGTTAACCATTCTTCAAGGTTTTCGCCATTTAAGTATGGATCATGATTTAAGATTAACTTGTCGCCAAAAGTTCGAATA
>JACCDV010531057.1_pt1 | contig 14940 bp, 18 predicted proteins | sample 7446131 | NCBI WGS metagenome assembly JACCDV01 (sample SAMN15323448, study PRJNA562643) | freshwater metagenome | isolation source: river surface water | place: USA:Blue River Watershed | collected 2017-08-17 | reverse complement strand
TATAATATGCTTTTAGAATCTCAAATTAAATTCTCTAACCGATTTACTAATATGTTAAGAAGTTTAGAGGACAATAAAATAGCAAAACAACTTTTATCTGTTGAAAATAAAGATTTAGCAGTTCAACAAAATTATATTGATGTATCAGATCAAAAAGATTCTGCATCATTTATTCCTGATAGAAAAGCACAGGAAATAAAAGCAAAAACACCTGAATTATGGAGACAAAGTCAAGATACATCAAGACACTTAACACATAGTTCAGCGAATGATGAAATGTTTGCTATGTTAGGATATGAGAAACCAGAAGGTGATCCTTGGTCACCATCCAGAGGAACTGTCGGTCAAATCTTAGCAGAAGCAAGAAGTAGAAAAAATCCTGATAACATCTATGTTATTTTTCAAGAAGAAGGTGGTCAAGGTAGAAAAACTGTTTTGAATAAAGCAGTTTTAGAACCATCACCAGAATCACAAAAACTTTGGACAACTTACAGAAGTGGTATTAAAGTAGGTAGATTAGCAAGAGCTATTCTAACTGCTGCTGGTGAAACATTTACCGCTAAAGATATTGAAGATTTTACAAATCAATACAAAGCTATGTTTGATTTTAATTCAGATGCACTAAATAAATTTGAGATCGTTAAAGGACGTGATATTGTTAAATGGTATAAAGGCGAAAACTATGTAAGAGGTGGTGGTTCGCTTAATAACTCTTGTATGGCTAACTCAAAAGGAGAATTTTTTGATATTTACTCAAGAAATAGTCAAGTAAGTATGGTTATTCTTTATGATGATGGTGGAACACTAAAAGATGGTAAATACACAGCTAGTAAAATTAAAGGACGTGCTATTTTATGGGAAGATGCAGAATGTACAGAAGTTAGTAAATTCCAATTTATGGATAGAATTTATACTGTAAATGACTCAGATGTTGAGTTGTTCAAAAGATTTGCTGAAAGTAAAGGATTTTGGTATAAAAAAGCTCAGAGTATGGATTATGATTGTACTATTACAAATGGTAGTGCAGAATACTCACCAAAAATAACCGTAAATTTAGATCATACTAATTTTGATGCTTACCCTTATGTTGATACTATGTGTTTTATTTCAACAGATGTTAAAAAGGCAAGTAATTCAGAAGATACATTTGATGAATTTAGAAAGCTAAGAGACACTTCTGGTGGATATGAGGATGAAAATGATGATTATTACTCATATGATAGCTACGACGACGACGATGAATAAAATCTATTATAAAAAAAGTCAACTATTTTTAGTTGACTTTTTTATATTCATTCCACTTTAGTATAAAAGACTCTTCTACCTTATTATATTCTTTCTTGATTGATTTTATAAGCTCTTCTTTCTTTTCATTGAAATCTCTACTACCTCTACAATAATCCTCTAAAAATTCCAAAGTTTGTTTATACTCAACATTTGTCATTTTTAATGCTCTTGAAGTGGATTTTCTATTTATCATAATCATATCCACTAATTTCTTAAATTCTGTAAAGTTATCTTTCTTTGCAAGATATTTTAATATGTATCTAAATGCATCTATTCTAAATGTCATATTTGCTTTTTCCTTAAAATCACCATATCTATTATACTTATTATAAGAATAATTATTCCTCATAGAAGAAACCTCTGATACAAACTTATTATATTTTCTTTTATCATATAAATAATAACAAACTAGTAAATATTTTTTAACCCAATATTGACTTTCATCTACCTTAGATACTACTAACTTGTAAAGATTTTTCATTTGTTCATCACTTAATGATAAATTACTAAAAGTCCTATCATACTCTGAGTCAACCTTACAAAGTAATTTAGCGATCGAATGTAATAAATTATTATCGAATGAAAAACCAGTACGACGACCATCATTAGCATTTATATTAGACCAATCATAAAATGATTCTACTTCGTCTAACTTGTCTAATTTAGCTAATATCCAAATAACCTTTATATCATTAACATTTTTATCCCAACTATGAAATTTACCCTCTACTTTTGGATAAATATCAAAATATGTCTCATACCATTTTTCTGGACTCATACCTCTTCTATAAGTACCACTACCAAAAACATCTTTTAGGTCTGAAACTATCTTATAATATAATTCTTTTTGTTTAACATATTCTAATTGTTTCTCAAATTCCGCAATCCATTTTTTACCACCTTTAGCGAATAAATCTCTATAATTTTTTTCTTGGTATTCACTTAATTTATTATTTTTCATGAAATATGTATGTAACCATGGTAAAGATTCTTGCACTCTAATATCTCGATCAATAAGCTCTTGATAATAGTCTTCATCATAAATAGTGATCTTTTCACCTTTATCATCTGTGGATGATCTCTCAGGCTTAAGAGCACCTTTTATTATCTCTATAATATCATCTTCATCTAACTCAAATCCAATTCCTTCTAAATATTTAATTGCAGGATCAATACTACTACTACTTTCTTCAAAAACGTCACTAACAAATTTCTTCAAACCACGTAGTTCGATTTCTTTTTTAGTTACACCTAAAATTTCCATGAATTTTATAGTATTTTCATTACTATAACTTCCATATCCTGCATCTTTTTCTCTTTTAGTCTTAAAATCCCAAGAGTATCTATCCATTTTTGACTTTTTAAGTTCTGATAATATTTCATCTTTCTCCTCACAAGAAAATAAAATATTTTTATATTCCACTAAATCAAAATAATCAAACCATAATCTACTACCAAAATCACCAGAAGGTTTTAAGGATTTTAGTAAATATTTAGTACAGAAATCATACTCAATATCACCTTTATTAAAGAAACTCCTAAATTTAATTATATCAGCTATCTTACTAATAGTATTTCCTCTATCTGACATAAAAATATCCATAAATATAGAGAATGTATCTTTATCTACTATCTTAAATCCTAATGAATATAATGTTTCTAGGTTTGATTTCTCAACTTCTATTCTCGTACTTCTAAATAGATCATATAGATTTTTAGAGCCTCTTTTTTTAGTTAAACTAATCACAGTGCTATCTATATCATATAGTGTCATAGCTAATAAAATAGCCTTGTATTCAGTCTTACTATCAACACCTAGCTTAGCTCTATCATCAGACCAAAAAGTTTCATATAATCTATTTCTTACTTGAACTTTAGTTTTACCCTTGAAAAATTCAACCACATTTCTTGTTAAACCATCTAATATATTAGAATATTTTTCAGTAATTTCTTTCTTAGTAAACCCTAATGAAAATAAGATATTATATGGTATACTAGTAGCCTTATCTATAATTTTATAATTTACTAATTCCTCTTTACTAAAATAAGAAAGTGACTCCGCATCAATACCAATATTACTAAATTTATAAATATCATTATCTATAATATCTTGCTTAGTAAATCCATTTTTAATTAAAAAACTTAATGTTACACCATGTCTAATAAATTTGATAATTTTATACTTTATAATTTCTTCTTTTGTGAAATAATTAAGATCAGTAGTATTTAGATATACCTTATCGGATTCGTAAATTTTATAGTCAAGAATTTGTTGTTTAGTAATATCTAATTGTTTTAGATTAGTAAAATTTATTGCATTATCAAGTCTATTAATTAAATTACGTTTAAGTATATCTTCTACACTAATTTTAGATAAATAAGACCAAGTAATCTCTATCTTTTCTTCTAAATCAAATTTTTCAATCTCTTCATCGTTAAAGAATTCTATATCACTTTTGCTAACAGATTGTCTGTTGTATTTTGATTTATCTCTAAAAATACTTTTCTTCTTTATAATTTGTTCTTTTGTAAATCCTTTAGATAATAAAAGCTCAACCGATATCGGATCCCAATTATCCATTTCAGATAAAGTTTCCTTACTAATATATAAATCAGATAACTTAACACCTCTCTCATCAAGGATCTTTTCTAATCTTTCCTTAGCAACAAATCCATCATACTTATCATGTGCAGTTGTAAACCCATAGTGAGTAGTAAGACCAATTTTAGACATTCTATCATTTGTTCCAAAGTTATCAACTAAAAATATAACCCATTGGAATCCACCTCTTGCATATGAATCAAATGTACTACTTGATCTAACAATACACCAAGATGTATCACCACCTAGAACTCTAATTTGAGCATAGTCAACCTGGCAAATTATAATATTATTTTCTTCATCTGCAACTTTTATATCCGCATCTACTGAGTTTACTAATTTAATTAACTCACCAAATTTTCCCTCAAAAGAAGAATTTAATAAGCGATTAGCAGCATCAACTAAAGTTTTCTTATCACGATAAGAAGATATTTTTCTAATAAGAGCTGGTAAAGACTTTGACTTACTTAAAGAAGTTAGTAAATTAAAATCATTCTCATCTTCAATATTAAAGAATCTTTTTTGATTTGCAGGAAATTGATTAAGAACTTTTTTAACACCAGAAACAAGTTTAGCTTTTTCATATTGATCCCAAAAGTCTTCTGCAGTTTCTAAATCAACTACCTTCTTAGTAAAGAAATTAACTAAACCAGAATTATCATTTATAGCATTCCAAATGTTTTTTAACTCATCCATTGATTGATTATCAGAAAACCTCAACTTAGTAAACCAATAAACATAACCATCATGTCCTTTTAACATTTCACGTATTTTAATAAAGTCTGGATCAGTTTCAGAAATTGATATTTTCTTTAATAATGCTTTTGCTTGCGCAACATTTTCATTTATAAAAAATTTTTGTAAATATCTCATATTCTATATATATTATTTCTGCTTGAATTTTTCCATTTCCTCAAATAATATATTCAAGAATCTTATTAATCCTTTTTTTCTTATAACTTTATAATTTATCCATTCTTTTAATATTGGCTCATCATTAAATGCTATTTTAACTAAATATGATTCTGCTCCTTCTAAACAACTAATAGGATGAACTTGAAACTCTAATCTATCTAAGATAGTTGGTGTTTGTACATTAATAGTAGAAACCTCATGCAAAGTATTAAATGGTGAATATAATTCTGGCTTATATGACTCATTAGAATAAGAAACAACCTTGTATGTATCATAATCCTCAGTTGAGTAATTATCGTCTGTTAGAAGCTCTGAAAACCAGTTCTCATTATAATTTTGATGATCAAAACCTATTTCAATAGTGTCTGCTATTGGCATCCACCAAGTTTTCGTTATCGAATCATCATAAAACTTTATTTGTTCTAATACTTGTTGCATATTATCAAAATAATAATAATCATAAGCATTTTGACCTGGTTTATCTTTTTCCTTATCATACTTAACTACAACATACTTATTCTCATAAGTGTAAAAGTTAAAATTTTGTTTGTCATAAGATGTTAAGTTAAACTTAAATATACCGTTATCTTGAGCTGAGTAATCAAGATCATTTTCTTTAATAAATTCTAATAATTTATTTTTATCTTTTTCATTAATTTGTTCCATTATTTATATATTATTTTTTATATTTGTAATCAAATATTCTAAAATGAAGAAATTTATTAAAATCTTAAAAAGAACTGCTCCTATTGAGGTCATCTTATCCGAGTTTTTATCTAATTTAATTTTTACTTGGATCTTATATGGTCTTTTTTGTTGGGAAAGTAATCCTCTTAGATGGCCTATTGATATGAAAATTACAGCATTAGTTTTTTTATGTATTTGGCTACCTTTTATGGATTCAAAAAAAGCTATTGAAAAAGAAGAAAAAGAACAATCAAAAAAAGAAAAAGCTAAATAATAATGGGGTTAGTAAAAGTAATTTGTGTAACAGAACCAGACATTTCATATACAAGGAATAAAAAACTAAATGTTGGTGAACAATATTGGGGAGAATATCAAGAATCTAATTTAGGATCATATGGAGTTGCAAGAATCTATGATATTTATAATCAAGATAAAATAAAACAAGGTCAATACTTTGCTATTGATTTCCAAACAATAGAAGAATATAGAGATAAAAAACTAGCTGATCTTTTGAAGTAAATTTTTAATTTTTTCAGCTCTTTTTTCTTGTCTTGTAAATGGAAACCAATAGCTTTTCCTCATTTTATTTATGAGATCTTTAGCTTGCTCAGGTGTTAAGTTACTGACTGGAATTGTAATTTTCATAAAAATTATATTAAATAATAAAAGAGAGTTTAACACTCTCTTTTTTATTTTTTTACCAATCATCATCTTCATCCCAATCCTCATCGTGACCATCTTGTGTCCAAACAATTCTTCTACATCCTGGAAAATTTTTATTACTTATCTTACCAGTTGTTGGATCCCATAAATTCATAGTATCAACTGATGGATACTCATCATATTGCTTTGCTTTTACATAAGCTACATAAGTATCATTGTAATTTTTGATCTTCCAACCTTTAGAACGAGCATACTCCTTAAAAACATTATCATCTGATTGTTTGCTAACATAAATTTGATCCATCATAACATCACCATCTTCTAAATACCATAAAAGTGCTCTACCAACAATTTTATCATCCGTATCTTCTGACTTTAGGATTAAAAGTTTAACCGTATCTGGATTATCAATATAAATTTCTAACCAATCTAAATTACCAACAGCTTGACAAGATGAACCTAAGCTACCTTGATGAGGAAACTGATAGTTTCTTCTATTATACCAAAATCCTAATTGTTCACCTTCTACTATCTCAAACCTTGAAAATACATCATTTAATATAGATAAAATTGATCTAAATTCATTTACAAATGTTTCAATTTGAGCATCCGGGAAATTTAATCCATTTGCTTGTAAAATAACTCTAACTAATCTACCAATTCTAACATCTTGTCTTCTTGTTTGGAAAACTTGTTTTTTTAACTCTTCTTGATTAACTGCACTTAACTTAGTTATATCATAGACTCCTTTTCCACCTGGAAACTGAACATAACACCAAGTCTTACCAGATCTCTTAGAAACATACTTAGATAAAATTTCTCCAATTTCTTCTCTATTTGGATAATAAACTTCTTCGGAAGCAGGAGCATAATCTAGTGCTCTAAAGATTGCTACATTACCTGTATTTCTTAACCAACCACCACGTCTACCAATATACCTAACCTTTTCATTAGCAGGATTTACTATTTCTTGAGCAGTTCTATCATTCGTGAAAGTTATTACTTGATCAGAATCGATCTTAGTATCAAAGAAGTTAAATGCTATATCTAAATCTTGATTCTCTATTTCTAATAATTTTTGAGCAATTTCATTATCAGGCATTCTAGTTAATACTTTCTTAAATCTACCGGAATAAACTACTGCTGATTCAAGAATTAACTTTTCAACTATAAATTCATAATATTTGTTTATCATATTTTTATATATTAAATATTTTTTTTACTTTTGTAAAAAATATAAAATATGGATAAGAAAACTATAAGATCTTTTTATTTATCATTAATTGAAAATCCAGAAGCTGAATGGACTTCTGAAAAGGATGGTGATTGGACACTATATCATTGTCAAATTAATAACATTAAAGTTAAAATGTATAAGTACTACCAAATCTGTTTTAAGTATACCGGGTCTAGTGGATGGGGTAATGATTCAGATCTTGTTAGTTTTAGTGATATAGGAATATCAAAATTTCACCTTTTATTTCCTTACTTTGGTGTTGCTTCAAGAATAGCTAGACGAGTTAAAAAGGAAAAGATAAATAAAGAGAAAAAACTTAACAATTATAAAATAGAAAGTGTAACTAAAGTTTTATCAAAAGATAAATCTCTTGTTAGAGATACAAAATTAGATCAGCTATTAAAATAAAAATAAGTCCTTCGGGACTTATTTTTTTGTAAAATTCTCAAAAGTCATTAACTTTTCTAACATCTTTTTCCTCATTTCAACATCATACTTAGTTAATATTTTTCTATGTAAAAGCTTTCTAGCACATGCTAGTTCAATATCATCATCATCAATACTATCTAGTATATACTCTAACATACTTCTTCCAACAACACGATTTTTATTTATATCATCTAATATTTTATTTTTATACTTAGTTAGTAAATTAGTATCTTTAGAAATAAAACTTATAATTCTTTCATAAATCTCACCACTAACTCTAATATTATTATCTAAAATATGAAAGAAAATCTTTGGTGCCAATTCTTCATTTTCCACCCAAGAGAAATCATCAGAATTTAATAAATCTTCTATACCTATAATTCCCATCAATGCTAAACTAGTTGAATAGTCTTCTGAGTAACGTCCTAAATGTTTTTTAACATCATAACCTTTTGATATATAATATTTTAATATTTCAAGAGCTTTTTCTTGTTCCATATCAATATTATTAAAAATATAAAATAGATCTACATTATTTTTATTTAGATCATAATCAACATATTGATAAAGATCTGAAATTATAAAACACTCAAATTCATCCTGTGTTCTAACTGGAATAAATACTTTCTGTTCGTGTGCAACTTGTTTAAGTAAATTTGATAATTCTTTTGTCATATCATCATTTTCAACTAATTCAGTTACTAAATCAGAAATACGATAGATAGCATCTTGTATATTTCTTGGTAAAGAAGGTCTTCTTCCTTTTCCGGTTTTAGATTTTAACTCATTATCAAACTCTTCTTTTTTCTTTAGAGCTTCTTTAGTTTTCTCAAACATACTAATAATACTTGTTCTGAAATATACAGGATATCTAGTCCATAATTTAGTTAATTCATCATTCTCATAAGAATATAATGATAAAGCATTGATAATATTATTAGGATCTATTTTTAACTTAGCTATTATATTAGTAGCATCATATTGACAATCAGAGTCATCTTCCCAGTGAGCAGCGTAAGCTTCTTTTTGAACAATATCATATGTAACACCCATCACAGATTCCTCGTCTGCTAAAGGAGCTTTATCTCTAAAATAAACGAGCCATTGTTGATTAATTCCATAATCGTTATCATAAACATATCCATCATATGTTCCTTCATCTTCTGTTATACACCAATAAGAACTACCATATCTCGCAACTCCCGCAAAATTAACCGCAACTATCAATAACTTTTCATCATTGTAAATAAGTTTAATATCACTATCTGTTTTAGTTTTTTCAAGAATTGCATCAATAGAAGGCATATTTAATAATTTTTTTATGTCTTCTTTTATAGAATCAATTGTTTCTTCATAACCATAGTCATCAATATCATCTTGATAACGACCACTTTTTTTAGATAAGAATCCAGTAATTAAATCTTTTTTATCTGCATGTAAAGCAAAAAATCTTAAAAGCGATTGCCAATCTTTAGTACCTTGCTCAAAATCTTTTTTACAACTAGTACACTCTTCTGTACACTCTCCTTTACATTTAGGACACTCAACTACCCCTTCTCCCTCACAAGACTTACAACTAACTTCTCCAGAACCTTCACAAAATGAGCATTCTTTTCCAGTTTTAGTTTCACCATCTCCATGACAGCGACCACACTCTTTACCACCTTCACCTTTACACTTTTTACATTCAATTTCCCCTGAACCTTCACACATTGAACAATCAATCTTACCAGGTTCATCTTCATCTCTATCTGAGCCACAATCCTCACAATAAACACCACGCTTCAATCTATTTCTAGTATCTGATGGAATAGACATAACCATTTGATGAACTGCTGTATCAGCAGTAACTCTAACTAAAGTATCAATAACTTCTTCTGGTGTCTTAAACTCATCGATTGCTTTTGATAATCTAGCACCTCTAATTGTATTATATAAACTTTCTAGTCTTTCATAAGGAACTTTATCAATGATTAACCAATCAGTAAATTTTCCTAAATAACCAGGATTAGCAGCTAATAACTTTCTTAATTTTTGGAATCTTTCATCACTTTCTTCAATCCCATTTCTTCTTAAAATACTTCTCGCTTTTTGTAAGTTTTCATTTAATGAAGAATATTCAGACCATCTTGTTATCATAAAAAATATTAATTATTACTTTTATATATTAAATAATTTTTTTATTTTTGTATAAATATTAAATATGAGTAAAGAATTAATACTTCAACAATTAGAAAGCGAAAAACCAGATTGGCTATTAGTATCAAATTTGGCAAAAAAACTTTATATACAAAACTCAAAAACTAACACACTTGGTTTTAAGAAAGGTCATATTAATGTAGTTAGATGTAGCGATGTTAACATAGGTGATATATCAAAATTACTTAGAGATTGCTTTACTAGCGATGAATATGTTTTTATTGCAGTAGGTGGTTGGCGTAGAAATGATGGTATATTAAATATGGATGTTACTAAACTTAAAAAAGTTATTAGTACACTCGATTATGAAGATAAGTATATTATCATCGTAACTGATAAACCAGCGGTTACACTAGCTACAATGAAACAAGGAATTCCGGTAAATGATAATCAAGCACAATTTAGAAATAAATACAATAAAAATAAAGACACAACATTTAGAATACAAAATGAAGATGTAAATATTAATTGTAAAATGGATGAATTAAGAGCGCACATCCGAGATTTAGCATTAACTGAACTATTAAACTTATAAAATATGAAAGCATTAGACCTACTTTTACACCTCGCATTATGTATTCTAATTTATACAATATTGACACTACCACATCTTTTACTAATGTTAACTGGTATTGGTTATCAATACTCATTAGGTGGAATTTTATTCTGTTCATTTTTATCAGTTGTGCTAACTCCACTTATATTTAATAAGATTAAAAAATAATATATACTAGATGAAGTATATTAAAAATTTCAATGAGTCAAGAAATATTAGTTTAGATAGTATAAGAGATTTATGCGAATCGAGATTAGTTTATCTATTAGATGAAGGATTTAAGATTGATGTAAGTTATCAACATGCTTGGTATGTCGGTGCTGGCATAAGTGCTAAAAGATATGAAAATGTAATAGTAGTAACTTTTAATAAACCTAATGGTAAAGAAAAATATGCTTATGATCACTACTATCACCTTGATCAATTTGAATGGGAAGATATAAAAGATCACTTTATACCATTACTAAAAGATATAAGAAATAATTATAAACTAGCTTATACTGATCTAGGTAAGGAAATACACTTAAAAGGTGAACTATCAATAGTTAGTTCAATTGGTAGTCAATATCTTGCATCAATTGATACAGCAATAGAAAAAGAGTGGCTACCAGCTTACTCGATGAAAGAAATACAATTTTTAATAACTTCATTTGTTAAATAAAACTTTATGTTAGAAAAAGAAAGAAAATTTATCCTAAAAGAGTTACCAACAGGAGGTAATATCACAAAAATTAAACACATAAAACAAGCTTATCTATTTTTAGATGGACCAAACCATCTTCGAGTAAGAATACAAAATGATGAAGCTTTTTTAACTTACAAATCTATTGTAAGTGATCTTGTCAAAAAAGAATATGAGTATCAAATTCCTTTAGACGATGCTTTGGAACTTTATGAAATGACTAAAATGAGATTAGAGAAAACAAGATACTCAACTACCTTTAACGGAAATGTAGTAGATATGGATGTTTACCCTGATGGTAGAATGGTTGTTGAGATTGAGTATGAGGATGAATTAACAGAGCTTCCTGACTATTGTGGTGAAGAAGTTACTGGTAAAAGAGAATGGTCTAATATACAAATGGCAATTGATAATGCAACTAATCTGTAAATCTAATTCAAGATTTTTAACAAAAGATAAATTTTATACCGCTACTAACTATGATGGTAAATCAGTTGAAGTTAATGGTAAATGGTATGATTTTGATAAAAATTTTTATAATATACAACAAGTAAGAGATATTAAGATAAACCTATTATTAGATGAAAATAAAAGACTATAAAAAGAAATATGCTATCTGCAAAGATTCTCAAGGTAAAATGATTTATTGGTGGGATTTAGTTGAAGTTTGGAATCCAACAGAAACAAGAACACCACACCAATCAAGAGTTTATTGGAATATGTTAGATGGTGCATTTGTTGAACAACATCCATCACACCAAAAAATAGATAAAAAAATCTATCATAGATCCTTAAATGAGTATCTAAATCAAGATAAAATCCCACTTTGGGATGGGGATGGATTAGCTGGATATCAAATTGGGTATGTTAAAAAGATAAAATCTTTTTATAATGAATGAGTTATTAAAAACATACATACTAGATGAACTTTTAGTAGTGTTAGAAACTGACCCATTAGGTTTTGTTGGTAACCCAGTTCTTTCTTGGGAGATTACAAACATATTTGAACTGACAAATCTATACCAAGTTCATATTAGTTATTTAAGTAGTACAGGATCAGGTCAAGCAACAAGAGTTCAAGCAACAAGAGTTGTAGATAAACCAAAAATTTTACAAAAATTTAGAAATGAACAATTAAAAAAATTAAACATATGAGAATCTTAATTTATCAATCAAAAACAAACACAGACCTAGGGGTTTCTATTCAAGTAGTTAAAAATGAAATAACCGTTTGGGTAGATGAATATGAAGGTGGTGAAGCTTATCAAGATGATTGGTCTTATGATGAAGATCAACCAGACTTCAAGAATATTCAAGAAGCACAAGACTATATTTACCAAAAGTATGGAGAACTTAAATTTATAGAGGAATACTAATATGACAACAACTATAATAATTGCATTACTTGCAATCAATATCTTTTATGCATATAAATTTTATAATCTAAAAAGAGAAAAGATAGTAAAGGAAATTGACAAGGATTTTATTAGATTAGAAATTCCTAAAGAATCACCTACTTTTGAGGATTATGATGAAAAAGATACTTTATTAAAAGATGTGATTGATTCTATTAAATTAGAAGAGTGGGATGTTGATATTGAAGAAGATAGAAGCTTCCTTAATTCAATAGGGTATAAAATCGAATTAACAAATCCCAAAAAAACTCTAATGTGTAGATCAAGAATTAGGTATGATTATGGAAATAATAAAGTTGACATACGAACATTTATGATAATTAAAACTATTCCAGGAACAGCCTTACATTCTGGTTCAGTATCATATGACTTAAAAAAAATAACAACAAAATCTTTAGTAACAAATCTTTTATGGTCTTATATTTTGAACTATAAAAATAAAATTGTAGCTGATAAAATCTGCTATTATGATGAACTAAAAAAGTCTATTGAGAGTGAGCTAATTACTCTAAAAAGAGACAAAAACATTAATAAATTATTAACATAGGCTTTATTATATAATATATAATTCCTATAAAAAAATAATTATAATAATGGAAGAAACATTTGGACCACACATCACACTAGACCTCAAAGGTTGCCCGAAAGAAACTTTATCAAACTATGAACTACATTTTGAATGGTTAAAAAAATTACCGGAGTTGATCCAAATGACACCTATAACACAACCTTATGTATTTCCTTATTCAGGGTTAGTACCTGAGGATAAAGGCATAACAGGAATAGTTATTATTGCTGAAAGTCACTTATCAATTCATTCTTTTGAGGATAAAGGTTATTCTTTTATTGATATCTTTTCTTGTAAAGATTTTGATATACAAAAAGCAATTGATGTTACTATTGAGTTTTTTAAGCCGGAATCATACGAATTAAATGTAGTAAAAAGAGGGAAAGACTTTCCAAGATAATAAAAAAGAGACTTTAAGTCTCTTTTTTTTATTTACATAAAGAATCAATATATCTTTTTAGATTATCAATCTTTTTAATATCTATATCTAGAAGGTCATCCTGCCAATAACTTTTTCTCATATAATTACGCTGAATCATACCTGGATTATTTAAGTTTGATATAACATTTCTAAATGAATATAATCTAAATCTATCAGAACATATAAGACTATTAATTGTTGATAACTTTGTATAAATAAATTCTAAATCATCTAAATTATCAATCTTTAGTTGAGAGAAATAATTATAAATAATATCATTAATTTGTTCTATCACAGATATTACATATTGAACTTTATCATTTTTAATAGTTTTAACAACTTTTAATCCTTCTGCATATCCTTTTTTATAATCATTATATAACTTATAAATTGACTTAAATAAATTTTCTAATCTTTCTTTATATAATTTTATATCTCTTTCGCTAGTAGATTTCATTGATCTTTCTAATGCTATAATAAAACGACTTACTTCATCAACACCCATATAATTATAAAGTGAATAAAATCCGAATTTTCCTATTATCGCATAAGTAATAAACTTTTGTAGATTAGTAAGATTACCTTCTTCATCTTTGAACTTACCTAAATTCTGTAAGTATCTATCAATATTCATCTTTCTAATTTCATCATCTGATAAAAGTTTGGTTGCTCCTTGTCTATTTTCTTTTCTACCTTTTTTAATATCTTGTAATGAGTCATGATCAACTAATAATTCATCTAAAAATAAAACAACACAATAATCAGAGTCTTTAACTTCTTCTAATTTAGAAGTCATTCCCTTCCAACTAATTAGTGATCCTTTACTATCAATAGGTAAATTATTATCCCAATACTCTCTTGATTCATCATCATAAGATAATTCATCTGAGCTTGGTATATAATGATGTAAATCTCTATGATCATCATTAATTCTACTTAAAGAACTACATAAAATCCAACCATATTTACCTAAATCCATCCAACCATCATCTTCCCAATCTTCCGATGGATTAGATCCTTTTGCAACATCTTGTATTGCATAAATATATTCATCACTTCTCCAAATAGTAGCTAGTGCTAATTTTTCCTTAACTTTTGAACTATTAAAATAACCAATAACTTTGTCTCCAGTTCTTAAACTAGAATAGTTAGTAACTGGCTTAATTTTACCTGTTTCTATACCTCTTTTTTTCTTAAGAAATGATAAGGCATCACTATCAAATCGTTGATTTTTAGAAATTGATGACAAAGGAATAGACTTATCCCCAATACCAGTCTC
>JACCDV010424776.1_pt1 | contig 14942 bp, 13 predicted proteins | sample 7446131 | NCBI WGS metagenome assembly JACCDV01 (sample SAMN15323448, study PRJNA562643) | freshwater metagenome | isolation source: river surface water | place: USA:Blue River Watershed | collected 2017-08-17 | reverse complement strand
TCGGCTCAGACTGCTGCACCAACTGTGGCCACACCCGCCAGCGCCGCAGCCTGTTGTCGGAAATGCCGGGGATCATTGAGGAGCTGTCAGCCAAGGCCAAGAAGGACGACAAGCAAGCCTTCTGGTCTATGTGCCAGTTCAAGGTCAAGGTCAACGGCTGGCATCCCGGCCGAGCAGCCCACCTCTACAAAGACAAGTTCGGCGTATGGCCCAAGGGTCTGGCCGACATACCAAGCCCGCCTGATACGAAGTTCGAGAAGTTCGTCAAGTCCAGAGTCATCGCCTATCTCAAGGGCAAACAACGAGGTGCACAAGCATGAGCGATAAAGAACTTTTGGAATTTGCTGCGAAGGCGGCTGAGAAAGATTGGTTTAGGCACACAGACGGCGGCTTGTGGCTGAAGTCCGGCGGCATTTGGAACCCCCTCACAGACGATGGTGACGCGCTTCGGTTGGCGGTGAAGTTGGAGATTGCCATCAATCCATTTGCGGGCAAGACCGTTGTTGCGCACACCGAAAGCGGACGGCTGGGCCATGAAAAGTGGGATTGCTGGGACGACGACCCCTACGCCGCCACTCGCCGCGCCATTGTTCGAGCCGCTGCTGAAATTGGAAAGGCCATGCCATGAGCGACCTGATCAACTTCGCACGAGCACACGGCCTAATGCTGGACGGCCTGCCACCGATCGGCGTTTGGAAGCGCGTGTCCACAGTCGACAACCCAAGCAAGAAGAACGGCGCGATCAAGTGGATGGGCGACGTGGCTTTCATCCAAAACTGGGCAGTCGACGAGGACGTGATCGTCTGGCACGGCCAACCACCCAAGGGTCTTGACCCGGAGAAGATCGCACGACTGGCGAAGCAGGCTGACGACAAGCGTGCGGCTCTACAGAAGCAAGCAGCGGCCAAGGCGGCGGGCTTACTGAACAACTGCCAGCGGGCCATGCACCCATACCTCAAGCGCAAAGGGTTCGAGGAGGAGCCGGGTAACGTCTACGTCAAGGACACCCTAGGCTATCTGATCATCCCCATGCGGGTCGGCTCTCAACTGGTCGGCGCTCAAGTCATATCAGAGGAGGGAGAAAAGAAGTTCCTCTACGGCCAGAGAACCAAGGGCGCTGAGTTCGTGTTCGACAACAAGGGGCCACACATCCTGACCGAAGGGTATGCCACCGCGCTGTCCGTTCGAGCGGCCATGAAGGCTCTGAAGATGCGGTACACGATCCACGTCTGCTTCTCTGCTCAGAACCTGCTGAACATCAGCCAAGGCTTGGGCGACTGCTTCATCGTGGCGGATAACGACGAGTCACAGACAGGAGAGCGCATAGCCAAGAAGTCAGGCAAACCGTTCTGGATGCCACCCACCGTGGGCCAAGACTTCAACGACATGCACCAAGAGGTCGGGCTGTTCAAGGCCAGTCAGGAGCTGGGCAAAGCGTTGCGCTCTACCAATCGAACTTCGTGATCGCATCCTCAACCGAAGTCACGACGTGCAAGTTGTCCCCCGGCCAGTCATCATGGAACCGCTGCTCGGCATTGCTGAGCTTGCGGGCTGACGGGGGCTTCTTGCCATCCTTAACCTCAAGGAGAACCGTCTTACCACGGTGGTAACACAGCAAGTCAAACGAGCCCTCGTCATTGATTTTCTTAACGAAGACACCGCGTGATCGCAACGCATCAACCACCTCGTCCTCGTTGTCGTCTCTACGAGCAGCTCTGCGCATGGCTATCGACTCCCGATTCTTGATAGAAAAAATTCATTGACAGACAGCCAACCTATCTGATAAGATGCACACCAATATAACACCTCGGAGAACCACATGAAGATCACAAACAACTATGGTCTACCTCAGACCATTGTAAACGCGGTGCACCGTCCGACATACACCAAAGAGGGTGCGAACATGTCGGTGACTGAGCTGCTCGGCAGCCCCCGGATTGTCCAGCTCAAGCGCCGCCACTGGGACCAGTTGGAGCAAGATGCCAGCGAGATGGTCTGGAGCTTGTTCGGAACGGCCATCCACCAAGTTCTTGAGCACGGCAAGGACGACAACCACGTCATTGAGCAGCGCCTCCATGCAAACATCGACGGCTGGCATATCAGCGGTGCGATCGACTTGCAGGTCGTGACACCAGAGGGCATCGAGATTTCCGACTACAAGACCACGTCTGCCTACAAGGTGATGGCCGGCTCGATGGACTGGGAAGAGCAGCTCAACGTCTACGCCTATCTGGTGGAGTTGAACAAGAAGACTCCCGTCACCAAGATTCAGATCGTGGCCATCGTGCGCGACTGGTCCGGCCGTGAGGCTGCATACAAGGAAGGCTACCCCAAGGCCCCCATCGTGGTTATCGACATCCCGCTGTGGCCATTTGCCAACCGCGAGCAGTTCATCCGCGACCGCATCACCGCGCACTCTGACGCCACCTTCGCAGAAGAGACGGACGAAGAGTTGCCAGAGTGCACACCCAAAGACATGTGGGAAAAGAAGACAACCTACGCCATCATGAAAGACGGTGGAGTCCGAGCCAAGTCAGTCCACGCCAGCAAGGAAGAAGCTGAGAAATCGTGGGCCGAGATCAAGGACTACACCAAGTACAAAATCGTAGAGCGCCCCGGCGAGCGCACTCGGTGTGCAAACTACTGCCAAGTCAGTCAGTACTGCAATCAGTATCGCCAGTTCCTCAATCAATCTCAAACCACGGAGTAACACATGTCCCGCATCTATCACGTTTCCTCGCCCGATAACGGCAACCACCTCGTCCGCGCCAACACGCCTCAGCAAGCGGTCGCCCTGATCGCCAAAGAGATGTTTAAGGTTCGAGTCGCATCGCAAGACGACATCGTCTACGAGATCAGCCATGGCAACAAGGTCAAAGAAGTCCTCAACGCCACACAAGAAGAACTCAACCTCGCCGGAGAATCTGCATGAGTGAGAACAACTATTCCGTTCTGGCCAAGATCGACGTGAGCAAGTACGTCGAGAAGAAGCAGAACCTGTCGTACCTGTCATGGCCCTTTGCCGTTGACCAGCTCATGCGTCACGACCCACAGGCCAACTGGGTGTTTAACGACCCGATCATGTTCGGCGAAACAATGATGGTGTCCTGCACAGTGACGGCTTTCGGCAAGCCAATCACCATGCACCTGCCGGTCATGGACCACCGCAATCAGGCGATCAAGAACCCCAACGCGTTCGAGGTCAACAAGAACATGATGCGCTGCTTGGTCAAGGCCATTGCCTGCCACGGCCTCGGCATCCACATCTACGCCGGTGAAGACCTGCCGCTGGAAGAGCTTCCACCCAAGGCAGACAAGCCAGCCCCCAAAGCCGCACCAAAAGCCGAGAGTGGCAACGTTGCCAGTCCTCCAAAGATGGAAGGCAGGGAAGGCGCGTGGCAGCTGTCGGTCACGACCGATCCCGGCACGGATATCACCTCGTGGGCAGAGATCGTCATTGAGGCAACCAAGCTGGCCCTTGAGCAGACGCACAGCTCGGAAGACGTTATGGCTATCTTCAAGGTCAACCGCAACATCTTCGACCGCATGAAGGCCGAAGCCAAAGAACAGTACGACCAGATGATGGCCCTATTCAAAGACAAGAAAGAATCTTTTAAGGAAGCAGCATGAACAGCATCACAATCGCCGGCATGGTGGGGAACGCCGAACTGAAGTTCCTCCAAAGCGGAGACCCCGTCCTGACCTTCTCGGTCGCAGACTCAGAGGGTCGTGACAAGCCAACCATCTGGTGGAACTGCAGCCTGTTCGGCAAGCGTGCCGAGTCTCTCGCGCCGTTCGTTGCCAAGGGCGGCAAGGTCACAGTGGCAGGCAAGGTCAGCCAGCGCGAGTTCACCGACAAGAACGGCAAGGATCGCGTCTCTATGGACATCCGTGTGACAGACGTCATGCTGCAGGGTGGGGCCAAAGAGCAGAGCGAAGAGCAACCGCGTCGAGCTGCAGCACCGGCACCAGCAGCGGACGACTCGGATGATGTGCCCTTCTGATGGGAGCAGCCATGTCACCCTATCCAAACTTTGAGGCGCAGAAGATCGCCATGAAGCAGGACAAAGAAGGGATGGTCCTGACTCTCAGGATTCATCCCGACGAACTGCCGGCCGAACTCATGCGCGACTTCGTTGGCTCACGCTATCAGGTCGTCATGGTCAGGCTCGATGGCGAAGACAAGCCCATGAAGCGAGAGCAAGAGCACTCGACGGACTGGGTGCGCATGGCTGGCATCTTGTGCCGCGATCCCGCCTTTCCGAAATGGCTAGAGCATACGGGCGAGCTGCTTGAGCCTAACGAAGAGGAAGCTGTCGAATGGCTGCGCAACTACCTCGGTGTTAAGTCCAGAGCCGAAATCGCTGAGAGCGAGACAGCCAAGGCTCGACTACGAACAGCCCTTCAGGAGTTCCACCAATGGAAAAACTAATCCCATACACCGTCCATTTGCCACCAGAGCTGCACAAGAAACTTAAACGCGCTGCTCGTGACCGCAAGGCCGCAGGCATCGTGCGCGAAGCCTTGACAGCCCATCTGGATGGCTTGGACGAATACGGCGCTGGCTTCAAGGCCGGCATCCGTAAAGCAAAGGAGGAGGTCAGCTTCCACCCCTTGCTCGTCAATCTGAAATGGAAGGACGAGTCCATGTCAGAAATCGTAGATCGCTTACTGGAGAACATTGATGGCTAAGAAACAAGGCATTGCCCTACTGGAGCCTGCGCGTGATCCAGTCTCAATCGAGGAGATCACCCTGCGCGATTTCTTTATGGCCTTCGCTCTGATCGGTGCAAGTCAAATGGCCATGCCAAAGGACATCGCACGACAGGCCGCTGCCGTAGCTGACGCATGCTTGGACGAGCGAGCAAGTGCAGAGTAAAAACAAGAAGCCTCCAACCAAGGAGGAGAAGGCCCACATCGAACGCATCAAGGAGATGCCCTGCATCATTTGCGAAGAGCGTGGGCCAAGCGAATGCCACGAGCTTGAGCAGGGCTTGTGGTTCGCTTCCATCCCGCTATGCCCCGACTGTCATCGCGGTAGCCTCAACGGCATCCACGGGCAGAAGCGCATGTGGAACATCAAGAAGATGGATGAGCTCAAGGCTCTGGCGGCAACAGTGCAAAGACTGATGTCACCAGAGCATTAGCCAGCCAGCTTCTCGAACCGCTCGTTGAGGTTGATCATCCGCTTCTTGATCGCCTCTTCGAGTGTCTTGGCCTTCTCTTTGTCACCCTTCTCAAGAGCTTCCTGACGCAACTTGCGCAGGTTCTTGATCTGGTTGTACTGAGTGGTCGCCATCTGGGCCAGACGAGCTTCTGGGTTCTCGGCAAAGTACGCCTGCAGATCACCCTTGTTCTCGCGGATGGTTTTGATTTCCTCTTTCTGAATGTTGAGTTCAGTCAGGTTCCGGTAGAAGGCGCTCGACACAGCGGCCATCTCATTGACGTTGCCATAGAAGCGGCCAACCAGAGGAACGCTGTATGAGGGCAGCTCTTCGCCAGTGATTGCGGTCTCTACTGTTTTGCCAGCCTTGAGCAACTCTCGGCCAACACCACCAGTGAACTGACCAAGCAGGTACTCAAGCTGATCGGCCGTTGGGCTGATGATGCCCTTGCGATCTTCGTTGCCGCCAGACATGTAGTTCAACAAGCGAGCCACCTCTTGCGAAATGGCGTTGGCCGAATCACGCGAGCGAGTGAAGCCCGGTGTTGGGTTGAGGGGACTGAAGTCTTCGCGTGCAATGTCCTGACCAGTCCAGCTCTTGTTCTCTGCAATGGCGACCAGCGGGTCGAGCAATGTAGGAGCAAGCGTCTGGATGGACATGCCGGCGTTACCGATCGGGTTGAACATATCCATGACAGCGTCGAGCAAGCTGACGACTTTGCCGGATGTGTTCTCGCCACCGCTGACGACAGCCTCTGTTGCAAGTCGGCTGATGGTCGGGATCACGTTGAAACCCAGAGGCATCGGGAAGGCCAAGTACTTACCATCGCCATAAGGGATGATGAAGTTGCGCTGCTTCACGAACTCTGGTGGCTCCTCGTCATCAAAGCCAGCCAAAGCAAGCGCGATGGTTTGGATCACGCCCCACAACATGCCGCCTGCAATGATCTTGCGACCAAGCGGGCCAGCCAACGTGCGGGCCATCATCGTTGTACCCTGAACGGATGCGTTGAAGAACGCGTACAGAGCACCGATCTGAGTCGCCTTCACACCCTTCTGGTTGAAGTTGACGGTGATCTCTTTTGCAACCACGGCGGCCTTCTGCTTGGCATCGGCTGGACTCATGCCTTCTTTGATGAACTTGTCACGAGCAACGCGATAGGCAGACAAGCGAACAGAGTTTTCCAGCGCTTGGTTGTAGTCGCTCAAGAAGTCGAACAGAGGTGCTGCACCTTTGCGCATCGTCTCAAGCGGAACCTTGAGCTTGCCGCCTGCAGTAAAGAACTTGCCCAGAGGTGAAGATGCCCACGACGATGGGTCGATCATGCGCTGGATAGCCTCAGCACGCTCAGCCGACTGACTGAACTGGTCGCGGAAGCCAGTCTGACCACCCTCGTTCTCGAACTCTTCAAAGTCTTTGGTCAGCTCACCGGTTAGCTTCTTGCCGTCACGGCGTGCACGAGCAACTTGGAAGATGGCCTTGAGTGCAGCAGGCGTTCCGTTGATGACTTCTTTGCGCTTGTCTGCAATGTCGGTGGTGCTGATCTGCAAAGCTGAAGTTTGCAAGTCGCGCAAGAAGTTGTATGCGCCGAACACAGGGTTGTACTGTGTGTTGATGGCAGCAAAGAAGCGGGTGATCTTGGCCGCAATGTTCATGGCTTCAGAGAGGTTCTCTGCATCCATGTTCTTGAGTGCGCGGGCCATGCGGTTTGCACGCTCGTCATTGCCGTTGAACAGAACAAACTTGTCCGAACCGTTGATGCGCGTGGCGAACACGAACTCGTTGTTCACGGCCGCGTTGGGCTCGTACACAACGGCGTTCTTTTCTTTGTTGAAGCGAGCCTTCATGGGAGGCATCATGATCTGCTTAACCATCTCCGTCGCCTGTTCGGGACTGAAGTCAAGCTCTATCAAGTCATCACGCGCCTTGGCAAAAGCTGCCTTTGCTGGCTGCTCTTTCTTCTTGATGAGCTTACGAAGCAGGTCGAGCTCCATGCGGTATTCGACCTCTTCACTGGGGCCGATATCGCCGTTCTCAAACATGTCTTGGATGAGGTCTCGATCAGCCTTGAGCTGCTCAACTTCTTTGATGGTCTTCCAGATAACGTTCGTCTCAGGATCAAGCGCCAGCCAGAATTTAGGGTTAGGCTGAGTCAAGGCCAGACCGAAGATGGACTGAGCAACGCGGTTGCCCTCTGCGCGAACAATCATGCGCTCGTGCTGCATCGCAATGTTCGAGAAAATCTCGTCGAGGTTGACCTCTTTGGCAGAGCCGGTACGAGACTTTGCCGTGTCGCCGCTGCGAGAGTAACCGGCACCTTGAGACATCACCTTGTTGATGCTGTAGTCCGCATCCTCACGCACGAGCGGGATGTAGTGCTGGAACATGTCGCGCCAGCCGTCGATGGTGTCTTGACTCTCAACGCCGTACTTGACCAGCATGTCCTGCATCTTGGTCAGAGTCTTGTCCATGCGCTTGGCCACGGCATCGAGCTGGCGCTTGCGAAGCGGCTCAAGATTCTGCATGTACTTGATGGCATCAGCCGTCTTCACGCTGGAGCCAGCATCGGGGAACTTGGGGTTGCGCTCGGCAATGACCCGGTTGGCTTCTGGTGCATGACGGTTGAGCAGGTACTCACCGATCTCACGCTGAGTGATGCCGTACTTCTTCATCAGCTCAATCGTGGGCTGCAGCTCGTTGGTCAGGTAGTCCTGAGTGCGCTTGGCCACGCGGCCGTGATAGGTGCGCTCACGCTCCAGTGCGTTGAACTTGCCAGCCACGCGTTTGCCAGTTGCCTTGATGGCATCCACAACACGCTTGAGGTCGACCTGCTTGTCCACCCAGTTGTAGAAGAACTCGTCGCTGAGCTTCAACGGCTTGGGGTCCATGGGTGTATTCCATGTGCCGTCAATGGGCTGGTACAGGATGCTTTCGCGGCTGTTGTCGATGGCCTTCTTGCCTTCGCCTTTGACGGCGCTAGGATCGGCAATCGGAGTCTGAATCATGCTGATCTCAGCCGCTCCGCCAGCATCTTTTTCGTCCTGACGAATCTGCGCAAAGAGTTCGCCAACATCCGATGTGACAGTAGAGATCACATTTCGTGGATCGTCGAGGCGTGCGTATGTGTAGATGAAAGAATCCTCATCGTCTGGCCCAGCATCGGGGTCTTCATCTTTTGAAACACCGTAATACTCACCATCCACATTGGCGATGAAGTCCCACTCTTGCCACAAAGTAAACGAGTTGCTGTCGGTAACTCGCTTGAGCTTATCGCTTGGCTTCTTGAGCATCTTGCGAGCTTCATAGAGGTTGTATGCAGAGAATCCACCGGGGATGTCTTTGATCTCCATGTTGTCGCGCACGTCATCATCCAGAGCCGCAATTTTGTCTGCGTTCTCTCGGATGGACTTGGAAGCGCTCAGCCTTTCAGCGGCTCGATCTTTGCCTCGCGCAGCTGTGCCGACTCCAGTGCCGACTTCGCCAGCACGGGGTTGTACTGCTGAATCTTTTTCAGCTCTTGTGGGCTGAACTTTGACTGCAGCACCGCCAACCGCTGGCGTGCCTGCTCTGCTTGTTGATTGCGATTCATTTTGAATCCCCTCTACGATGGATTGGATTTGAGAGTAGGCTTCAGGCGCGTTGGTCTGCAAGTCTACTGGTGAAGTGAAGTAGAACGAAAAAGCCTGTGCAAACGACTCAGACGTTAGGTTAACCTTGCCACGAAATTGGGGCGCAAATGGATACCCCAACGGATGCTTTATTGGGTTGCTGTCGTACCACTGCTGCAGCTCATCATGCGCCTTTTTCCACTTTGGCTTGTCCGAGAATTTAACGGTCTCGCCGTCAGCCTCTTTGTCGACACCATGCGCAAGCTCGTGTATCAGGGCCTGCATCTTTTCTGCTTGCGTAATCTTCGACCAACCCTTACCCAAAAGCAATGTGCCGTCTCTGGTGCTGATGCCGGCTGTGGCATCCATCCCGGTGGAGCCGGACTGAGTAACCATCTCCAGCAAAGACGACGGCATCCCAAGCTCAATCGCGTCATTTGCAATAACTCGGAGTTGCTGAATCTGCGCAGCAGTCAATGCCTTTGGCCGCAATACAGACTTCCTTCCGCTCGCATAAATTGCACGGAATGGTTTTGCAGTGTTGGCAAGACGCATGGAAAACATGCTCAGGTCAACTTCTTTCTGAGCCTCTGGCGTGATCTGCACATCGGCAGGCTCAGCAAAGATATCTTTCTGGCCGGTGAGGTTTTCCTCTGCCGTCTGGCCGAGCTTGAAGTCTTCGGCCGCACCCTTGCTGCGGTCTTCAATCTCCTTGCGCTCATGCTCTTTCTGAGCCTTGGCTTCGGCTTCGTCAGCCTCTTTCTTGGCTTTCTCTTCCGCCTCTTGAGCGCGGCGTTCTGCCTCGGCCTGAGCCTCTGGCGTTGGCGGAGTTAGCTCAAGGTCTGGGGCTGGAGCTTGCGCCTCTTCAGCTCTTCCAGCACCTCGATCCTCTTCGCTGGCGACATCTGCCTCAGCTTCTTGATCAAGGTCTCTTTGCTCTTGGGCTGCGATTTCGAGTTCTGCATTGATGTCTTCCAGTTTTAAAACTTGCTCAAGGTCTTCGATCGTGAGGTTCAGGCGACGCATCTCAATCTCAGCATCCTCTGTGAGATAGCGCTGCTCCCCCAGCCTGTCGATGATGATTTGCTCGGCTTCTTGAGGATCGAAGTTGGTCGCGCCAAGACGCTTGTCATATGGCAGCCATTCGTCCAGCGTGCCATCGGCAACCAAGTTGGCAATGCTGGTGCCGGGACGGCCTTTGTAGCGAAGGCTCTGTGCAGAGATTGGAATCCTGCGGCCATAGACTTCCTTGAGGTCCTCTTCTCGCATGCCAATTTTGCGCAGCTTCCCGAACAGCGAGTCACTGCCGCGCTCAATCTTGCGGCGCTGCTTTTCCAGATCAGCAATCTGGTTGGCAACATTCACCTCTTCTTCGGACAGCACTCGGCCCTCGCCAGCAGGCGGTGCAACAGATGCCTCCTGAGTGGCCAAGACGTTGCTCAACTTGCCGCGCACGGTGTTGGGCAGCGAGTTCCAGTTCTTGGTTGCAAAGTTGGCAGGCTTGGTCAAGCCGGCAGCTTGTGCAACTTGCAGGCGAACCCGCTGGTCCATGCCGTTCCATGCATCGGCAGGAGCAGCAGGAACTGCCACATCCTCGATTACTGGTCCGGCGAGTTCTGCTGGTCCTTGCGGTTCTTGCGTTTCTGCTTCGACGGCTTCAGGGGTCGTAGGGCCACTTGGGGTCTCCGTTACTGTAGGGGTAGGTGTTGGCGCAGGTACAGCTGCCGGTCCAGCGACAGGGCCAGCAACGTCCAGTCCTGCTCGTTCAGGTGGGACAACTGCTCCGGTATCGGGCAGCTCGGCTCGTCCAGTAGCTGGTACAGGTGGCTCCACGCCAAACTGATCTGGCTGTCCGGCAGGTCGACCAAGGAGAGATCGGATAACTCTTGATGACGGGCTCTCATTTTCAATCACCTCCGGGTTCTCTTGGACGAAAGCTTCCAGCTCTTCACGGGTTTTGCCGAGGACGTTGCGGCGAACAAAAGGCAGATTGCCGCCGGGAATCTGAATCCCGGTGTCCATGATGTCCTGCTCAGTGAAGCCAATAGGTGGCAACGTTGCCAGCCTAGGCTCAGGTGGAAGCGTTGCCACTTCGGGTTGCTCTGGAAGCGTTTCCACTTCCTCGGGCAGAGCGGGTGTCTCAGCAACAGGCGGCTGCTGTCGGGTAGGCAGTGCACCCACCGCAGCACCCAGACCAGCGCCAGCCAAGCCTTCCAGCGTACCAGCACCGGCCACGCCAGTGAAGGTGTCGACATCGAATCCCTCGCGCTGCAAGGCAAGGTTCTGGGCCAACTGCTCTTGAGAGCCTTGGGCAATCTCAGGCACCGCTTCAGCCAAGCCTGTTACAGCAGCTCGGCCGGCCATGCTGCGGCCAACAATGCTGCGAGCAGCCTGACGGGCCAAGATGGGTTCGATACCGGTTGCAGATGCAAGGCCGCCCAATGCAGTGCCGGCTAAGATCATGTCAAGGTTTTCGCCACCGTAGGACTGGGCCAGCTGAGCGCGTGCTTCCACCTGCTCAGGGCTCATGCCAGTTCCGGCCAAAGCCTCTTTGACGCCCTCGTAAATCTGGCCTTTGACAGCACCAGCACCCATGCCAGCACCAGTGGTTGCGCCGATTGCTCGGGATGCCAGTGCACCGGCACCAAGGACTTTCCCGCCAAGGCCGGCAATGATGGCAGGAGCTGCCGTGCCCAAGCCCTGAGACAAGAGGTCGACAGGAGCGGTAGCAAAAGCTTGAAAGCCAGCCTTGACCTGATCCAAGATGCCCTTGTCCTCGGCATCCTTCATGATGCGAGCAATCTCTTGCTCATCATTCTTGGCCTGAGCGGACAGCAAACCACCAAGATAGCCTTCAACGCTCTTGATGGATTGAGATACTGGATTGTTGGCACCAAAAGCGTCGGCGACCATGCGGACACCCATGACAGCGCCACGAGCCACATTCACCGGAACGTCGGCCGCCTGACGCAAGAAGCCCTCATCAGTAGGCTTGGGCTTGGCCTGACCCATGAGATCAGGACGACGCTCAAGAATGCGCTGCTTGGCTTGCTGTGGCGTGACTGAATCCGGAATGTTTTCGACTAGCGTCCCGTCCGGCAAGCGAATAGCGTATGGCATGAGTTACCCCTTTACCCTATTCTACAAGCACATCAGATGTCAGCAAAGTTCAAAACCTTACCTCCGGATGCTGGTGCACCGCTTGCGCCAGACTTGCTTGCCAGCGAGTTGTCAATATCCGCAAGCAACGACCTCAAGCGAGAAACTTCTGCATCGTCAGCATCTTTGATTGCCTGCGCCAGCTGTCCTTGCAACAGGATTCGACGACTGTTCAAAGCTGAAAGGTTCATCCGCTGGAGGGCCAAGCTATCCTGATCGCCGCGCTGTTGAATCTTCCAGACATCAAACGCACGATCGCTGGCCTTGTCGGCTTGCTCTTTGGTGAACTTGATCTTCTCGCCGGCAAAGGCGGATGCGATCTTCTCCTGAGCAGCCTTGCTCTCGGTCAGGATGTTGCGCTCTTGCTGGTTCAGCTCGCGCTTGCGTGCACCCACGGCAGACATCTTCTCCTCGCGGATTTCAGCCAAGCGGGCCATGGACTCATCCAGCTTTTCACGGCTGTTTTGCAGAGTCTGCAGGCGGCCTTGGTAGCCCTTGAGACCCTGAGCCGCACCGGCTGCAAGGTTTTGCAAGGCGTTTGGCGACTCACCAGCCATCATGGCCAGACCGGCTTCGATCAAAGTCATGTTGAAGTTCTGCTTCTCGGAGCCAGCCAGCTTCTCTTCTTGGGCTTTGAGGCGCTTCTCACGCTCGGAGCCGAACTCGGCCGCACGCTTTTCTTCCTCTGCCAGCTCGCCACGAGCAGTGGCAACGTCGGCCGCACGCAGCTTGTCGATCTCGGCTTGGGCTGCGATCTGACGGGCTTGCTCTTTCTCCATCATGCCCATGATGCCGCCAAGACCACCAACACCGGGTGGGCCTGCAAGCTTCTTGCCGCCGCCGTCGGTTTTGCCTGTAGCCTTGGCTTGGGTTTCGGCAGCCTGCAAGGAGGCAACGGATTGGTTGATGCCCGACTGGGTGAGGCGCGGATCGGTGAATCCAACACCACGGCCGCGAGGAGTGTCTGCTGGCAACGTTGCCAGTGAAGCAATGCCGGATGCGGCAGGTGTTGCCTTGGCACGAGCCTGCTCCAGAGCTTTGGCGGCCTGAGCTGCTGCGGTGGCTTGGTCTTGTTGACGCTTGGCAAACCGGTCTTCTGTAGACAACAGGTTCTGCGACAGCTTCTCAAGCTTTTGATCGTATTGTTTCTGGCCAAACCGGCGGACCAAATCTTCTCGGTTGGCAACCAAGTCATCAATCTCTTGTTGAGCACCGCCAACAATTGCTTGCCGGTTGGCTGCCATTAGGTCAGCAGTTTGCGAAGAGCGCAAGGCCATGGCATTTGCCTCATCTTCAGCACGGCGACGCTCCCGCTCTGCAGCTGGCAGGCCAAAGTAGGGGTCGTAAATGCTGCCCTTCTCCTCGCGTTGAGCATAAGCACGCTGGTAGAAGTTGGGGGTGCCGCCGTTTGCAAAAGCCACGATGCCGCCACCAGCCATGCCTTCATCGGCGATCATGTCGTCAGGCACTTCCAGTCCACCCAGACCTTGGTCCATGGCGTCGATCGCAGCCAACTGCTCTTCGGCCACCGTCATCTGGGGCTGTTGGGCCATCATGGCCTGTTGTGCTGCTGCGGCTTGGCGCATCTGGGCGCGTTGCTGGGCTTCGGCAGCCAGAGTCATGCGGGCCAAATCTGTGATCGAGGGTAAACCCTGAGTCTGTTGCAGCTGTTGGTCGCTCATGCTGTCAGCGGCAGCAGCCATCTCGGGCTGGCTCAAGCTGGCAATACCGCCTGCGGCGTATGAATTGACTTCGCCACCTGCGGCTTTGCCCGCATACGCACCATACGCGCCGGCAGCGGCGGTACCCAAACCGACCAACTGTGATGTGGTGCTTGGGGGAGGCGCATACATGGTCGTTGTCTGGCCCATGGGAGTGCCACGAATCAAGCTGGACATGAACGACAACTGATCGTATGGAGCACGCTGCTGGTTCAGGAAGTCCTGATACTGCTGGCTCAAGATGTCCTGAGTGGCTTGGCGCTGGATGCCGCCAAACTGTTGCTGCTGGCCGGTGATATCCATCTGTTGGCCAAACTGCTGCTGGCCCAACTGACCCAAGGCTTGTGCTGCATTCAGGCGAGTTGCCTGCTCTTGGTTGAATTGCTGTTGTGCACGCTCGAAAGCCGACTGCAAACCTTGAGCCTGAATCTGGCCTTTTTGAGAGGCGAGTGCACGGGCAGCTTCCGCATTCTCGACGGCCTGACGTGACCCACCAAACGCACCGGCACGAACGGCTTGCGCACCGCGCTGAGTGGCTGCGATATCGGCTTGGCGCTGGGCAGATTCCATCTGCTGCTGAACCACCGCGTCCATGTAGGGGGACATAAAGCTCGCAGCGGTGCCTTGATCGCCGAAAGAGCTCGTGCCGGCCAAACCTGCCAAGCCAGTGCCAAAACCAATTTGGCCCGCTACCTGCTGGCCACCGGCACGCTCAAATGCCTGTTTCTGCATGGGCGTGAACTGCGCGATGCGCTCACCACCATACGCTTGATACGGGGTGTCAGTCAGTGCAGCCGCCTTGCCGAGAGATTCTTTGGCATACGGCTTGGCCCAGTCGGGGATGTCAACGACTGTGGTTTGTTTTTCGGGCTGGCCACCATCGCCACCACCGCCGTAAATAATCTTGCCACCGACTTCGCGGCGAGTAGCGCTTTCACCAAAGGTCTCGCCCATGGCATACAACTGACGACGGGAATAGCTCATAGTTTCACCCCAACAATTCGGTATTTTTCTTCAAACCCAAACCGCGTGAGCAGGCGGGTCATGGACTCTCTGGCAGCGCACTCAAGCGCGGTGGCACCAAAGGTGCGAGAAATATTTTGCAGTTGTGCGAACGTGTCCTGATCCAGTATGAATTTGCCACTCGTCGTGGTAACAAAAGCCACTCGGTCAGTCGGTCGATTGAAGCAATGCATCGTAGCTGCGCCGTGTATTTTCTCATCATCTACGGCTACAAGCAAAACCCATTGCCCAGAGGATACCAGCGATTGCACATGATCAACCGTGTA
>JACCDV010900796.1_pt1 | contig 14957 bp, 8 predicted proteins | sample 7446131 | NCBI WGS metagenome assembly JACCDV01 (sample SAMN15323448, study PRJNA562643) | freshwater metagenome | isolation source: river surface water | place: USA:Blue River Watershed | collected 2017-08-17 | reverse complement strand
GCAAATGTCGAGAACACACATTATCTGCTCGGAACTGTAGCTGGACCACACCCATTTCCGACAATGGTGCGTGACTTCCATTCGGTGATTGGAACAGAAGCAAGATCTCAGATGATTGAGGAGTTTGATGGACTGCCAGATGTTGTAGCCGCATGCGTTGGAGGAGGTTCTAACGCCATAGGCATTTTTCATGCCTTTCTAGACGATGAAGATGTTCGTCTGGTGGGTATGGAAGCTGCAGGGGATGGTGTTGAAACGCTGCGTCACGCTTCCACGCTAAGCATGGGTAGGCCTGGAGTACTTCACGGAGCAAAAAGTTATCTGCTCCAAGATGAGGATGGTCAAACTCTTGAGTCTCACTCCATTTCCGCGGGTCTTGACTATCCTGGTGTCGGTCCAGAACATGCCTGGCTAAAGGAAATTGGTCGTACCGAATATGTGCCAGTCACGGACGCAGAAGCTATGTCGGCACTAAAGCTCCTGAGTCAAACCGAGGGAATTATTCCCGCGATCGAAACTGCCCACGGATTAGCGGGTATCGCCAAACTTCTTCCCTCTCTAAAACCTGGGGCGAAGGTTCTTGTTAACCTAAGTGGTAGAGGCGACAAGGACATGGAAACCGCTGCAAAGTACTTTGAACTCCTCTGATGAGCAGAACAGACGAAACCCTTAGAAGTAATCGCGGTAACGGCGGTTCTTTGATCGGCTATTTTCCGCTTGGCTACCCAAATCTTCAGGATTCAATCGAAGCCGCCGTTGTGATGTGTGAATCTGGAGTAGACGTACTTGAACTCGGCATTCCTTACAGCGATCCAGTAATGGACGGGGTAGTTATTCAAGAAGCGACCGAACAAGCCCTAGCTAATGGTTTCAGATTGAAAGACACTTTCGATGCAGTAAAGCAGGTTGCAAGCCGAGTAAAAGCGCCGGTTCTAGTAATGACCTACTGGAATCCTGTAATGCAGTACGGAGAAGAAAAGTTCGCCAAGGACTTGGCTGAGTCTGGCGCGGCAGGTGCGATAACCCCTGACCTGATCCCAGATGAGGCTGCCAAATGGATAGCAGCCACAGATCGCCATGGACTTGATCGAGTGTTCTTAGCTACGCCAACATCGTCCCCAGAGAGGACAGAGAAAGCCGCAAATGAATCAAAGGGCTTTGTTTATGCAGTTTCGACAATGGGTATAACAGGGGCACGCGATGATTTAGATCAAATGGCTAAGAAGGTCGTGTCTGAAGTTCGCCGCCAATCACCAGAATCCATGACCGCTGTAGGTATTGGCGTGTCGACTTCTAAACAAGTTCGAGAAATCAATGGTTATGCGGACGGTGCCATTGTTGGCTCGGCATTTGTAAACGCTTATAAACTAGGGGGGCTAGACGGTCTTCGAGAAAAAGTCAGCGAACTAGCTAAAGGAAAGAAAGCCTGAACATGTTGAACTTGTATTCATCAATTCCATCGCCTGACATAAGCTACATCGAGCTAGGGCCATTCAGGATTCACTTTTATGCATTGTTCATAATCGCTGGGATTATCCTTGCCCTGCTTCTTACAGATGCACGCCTGAAATCTCGAGGTGCTGAACCAGGTCTATCTCTCGACATCTCATTATGGGCAATTCCGTTTGGAATCGTAGGGGGTCGAATCTTTCATGTTGTCACGCATCCAGATGATTACTTCTTCCCAGGGGCTGACCTGTTAGCGGTGTTTAGAATCTGGGAGGGCGGTCTAGCGATCTACGGAGCACTGATGTTTGGTGCACTTGGAGCTTTTATTGGTGCCCGCCAGGCTGGAATTCGCTTTACTTCGTATCTTGACGCGGTTGCTCCTGGAGTCTTGCTGGCTCAAGCTATTGGTCGTTGGGGCAACTATTTCAACAATGAACTCTTTGGTCTACCGACAGACCTACCGTGGGGCCTAGAAATTGATTCCAACAGTCCGGCCTACCCAGCCGGCTTACCGGATGGGGTCCTATTCCATCCAACATTTTTGTATGAGTCGATTTGGTCCCTAGCAGGGGTCGCTCTATTGCTCGCAGCAGATAGAAGATTTAATCTTCGCTGGGGCAAGATGCTTGGGCTATATCTGATTTACTACAGCATCGGAAGAGTCTGGATTGAGGCCATTCGAATAGACCCAAGTGAAATACTTCTTGGACTCAGGATCAACATTTGGTCAGCGATTGCCGGAATTGCTATTGGACTTGCTATTTTGGTCATCCAGTCGCGAAGACACCCTGGATTGGAGCCTACGGTTTATCTTCAGGGGCGCGGTCCCGCTGTGCAGAGCTCAGAGGAGTCTCTTCAGGAGGTTGTAGCTGGCTCGGAAATGCCTCCAAGTCCAAGCGGTTTGAGCAATAAGCTAGACTCTGAGAAGTAGCCCCACAGGGCCCTTATAGGCATCAAAAGTGCCTGGTTCCAGTTTTTCCAAATAACTGTCATACGGGCCAGCGTTGTCCCTTCAAATTCTTTTTGATTGGAGTGATGCATGCCCGAACTTTCGCCATTCGAACGATTCGGCAACTTTCCGCGCTCCGGTCTCTATAAGCCCGAGAACGAGAAAGATGCTTGCGGCCTTGCTATGGTGGCAACTCTTCGCGGTACTCCCGGCTACGACATAATCGAAACAGCACTCAATGCACTTCGAAACTTAGAGCACAGGGGCGCAGTCGGTTCAGATGCTGGAACCGGTGATGGAGCGGGAATACTCATTCAGCTTCCTGATGCATTCTTTCGCTCGGAAGTTTCGGAACTAAATGAAGTTTCTGATTACGCCGCTGGTTTAGTTTTTGAGGATACCGAAGAAACTGTTAGGTCTACAGAAAGATCAAAATTCGAGGAACTCGCGGAAAGGGAGAATCTCAAGGTTCTGGCATGGAGAGAAGTCCCAACCAACCCTGAAGTTCTGGGTGAACTAGCACGAGCCGCCATGCCTTTCATAAGTCAGGTTTTCATCGCAAGCGCCAACGGTCAAACAGGTTTAGACCTCGAGCGATCTCTTTACAGACTAAGGAAACAAAGTGAAAGAGAAATAGGTCTATACCACCCATCCCTCTCAGCCAGAACGATCGTCTACAAAGGCATGGTCACGACTCTTCAGCTGGAACCGTTCTTTCCTGACCTCAGCAACAAGTTGATGGTGTCCTCGCTCGCTCTTGTTCATTCAAGATTCTCAACAAACACATTCCCTTCGTGGCCTCTGGCTCATCCATATCGAATGATTGCGCACAATGGCGAAATAAACACCGTTAGAGGAAATCGGAACTGGATGAAGGCCAGGGAAGCCCAACTAAAATCTGACCTTCTTGGAGACATCGAATCACTGAAGCCTGTTGTCACTAAAGGTGGCAGTGACAGTGCATCATTCGATGAGGTAGTTGAACTTCTGTACTTAGCCGGTCGTTCATTACCTCACGCCATGATGATGATGATTCCTGAAGCCTGGGAAAAGGATGCTGACATCGACCCTGCCCGAAGGAACTTTTATGAGTACCACTCCATGCTTATGGAAGCTTGGGATGGGCCTGCTGCCGTAATCTTCACCGATGGCTCATTGGTTGGGGCCACACTAGACAGAAATGGTCTCCGGCCAGGTCGATACATCATTACTGAAGACGGTTTAGTCGTGCTTGCTTCTGAAATTGGAGTTACCAACATTGAGCCATCCAAGATTGTCCGGAAGGGGCGTCTGCAACCCGGAAAGATGTTCTTGGTTGACACCCTCGCAGGCAGAATCATTGAAGACGATGAGATAAAGGCTGAGATTTCAGCGCTAGAACCTTGGGAGAATTGGCTTTCAGAAAGTCGAATCAACCTGCGAGATCTTCCGGAGCGCGAGCACATAGCCCACACTCCGTCTTCAGTAAATAGGAGGCAGAGAACTTTTGGGTATACAGAAGAAGAACTCAAGGTCCTCCTCAAGCCAATGGCCCTGGCTGGGACAGAACCGCTGGGGGCAATGGGTTCGGACACCCCGATTGCTGCAATAAGCGATCGCCCACGTTTGCTCTTCGACTATTTCGTCCAGCAATTTGCACAAGTCACGAATCCGCCTCTTGACGCAATACGTGAGGAAGTGGTCACCTCTCTATCAACAGGAATAGGTCCTGAAAGGAATTTACTTTCTGCCGGACCAGAGCACGCTCATCAAGTCATTCTTGATTTTCCTGCGCTTAGCAACGATGAACTTGCCAAGATCAAGCACATTGATGAGATCCCAGATGGAGGCGAGGCCTTTGTAGTCCAAGGCCTCTACCGCGTAGCAGATGGAGCAGAGGCTCTTGAAGCTCGGTTAGAAAAAATTAATGAGGAGGTTGACGCGGCGATAAACGAAGGAGCAACCTACCTAATCCTCTCCGACCGGAATTCAAACCGTGACATGGCTCCGATTCCATCCCTACTACTGACCTCATCAGTCCACCACCACTTGATTCGAACCGGACGACGCACGATGGTCGGACTGGTTGTCGAGGCAGGAGATGTGCGAGAGGTTCACCATGTTGCTGCACTGGTTGGCTACGGTGCTGCCGCCGTAAATCCTTATCTTGCCCTCGAGTCAGTTGAACTCATGGTTCGAGATGGCTCCATAGAGGGGATTCCATTCGAGCAAGCCGCTTCAAACCTAATCAAGTCGTTGGGTAAAGGTGTCCTAAAGATAATGTCCAAGATGGGTATCTCTACCGTTTCCTCTTACAGCGGGGCACAGTGTTTCGAAGCTATTGGCTTGAGCCCAGACTTGGTTGAGAAGTACTTCACTGGGACAATCTCTCAGCTCGGAGGTATCGGTATCCAAGTCCTTCACGAGGAGATAGCTTCACGCCACTCAAGCGCCTACCCAGTGGAGCGCGCTGTAAACATACACAGAAACCTTGAGGTCGGCGGAGAGTACCAGTGGCGTCGCGAAGGGCCACCGCACTTGTTTAACCCTGAGACTGTTTTTAAGCTTCAGCATTCAACGCGGGAGAGAAGATACGACATCTTCAAGCAGTACACAAAGTCCGTTGATGACCAAGCTGAACGCCTAATGACACTTAGGGGACTTTTCAAATTCAAAGATGGCGCTCGACCTCCAGTACCTATCGACGAAGTTGAGCCGGTATCCGAGATAGTTAAAAGATTCTCGACCGGTGCAATGAGTTATGGGTCGATCTCGCAAGAAGCCCACGAGACTCTAGCGATTGCAATGAACAGACTTGGTGCTAAATCGAATACCGGCGAAGGCGGAGAAGACCTCGAGCGGCTTCTGGATCCGGAGAGGCGAAGCGCAATTAAGCAGGTTGCCTCTGGACGATTTGGCGTGACAAGCATGTACCTGTCAAACGCCGATGACATACAGATCAAGATGGCTCAGGGGGCAAAGCCTGGTGAAGGTGGCCAGCTGGCTGCGAACAAAATCTATCCGTGGATTGCAAAGACTCGCCACTCAACTCCGGGTGTGGGTCTAATTTCACCACCTCCACATCACGACATCTATTCGATTGAGGATCTTAAGCAACTCATTTTTGACCTAAAGCGAGCAAATTCATCCGCTAGGGTCCATGTGAAGTTGGTGAGCCAAGTCGGCATTGGAACCGTGGCTGCGGGTGTTGCAAAGGCTAAGGCAGATGTCATCTTGGTATCTGGCCATGACGGTGGAACAGGTGCAAGTCCATTGAACTCGCTCAAGCATGCCGGAACGCCTTGGGAACTGGGACTTGCAGAAACGCAGCAAACATTGATGCTAAACGGCCTTCGCGATCGGGTCTCAGTTCAAGTTGATGGACAAATGAAGACCGGCAAAGACGTCGTCGTTGCCGCCCTGCTTGGTGCGGAGGAGTTCGGTTTTGCAACAGCGCCACTAGTGGTATCTGGCTGTGTTTTGATGCGCGTTTGCCATCTTGACACCTGCCCTGTTGGTGTTGCAACCCAGAACCCAGTCCTTCGGGAAAGGTTCACTGGAAAGCCTGAATTCGTTGTCAACTTCTTTGAGTTCCTCGCGGAAGAAGTTCGCGAGATCCTAGCGAGCCTAGGTTTCCGATCGCTTGACGAGGCAATTGGTCATACAGACCTTCTTGATGTGGATCACGCTATTTCGCACTGGAAAGCTGACGGACTTGACCTTACTCCGATTCTCAAAGGTTCCGGATTGGGAAGTAATGCGCCTAAGCGCAGGTACACCACTCAGAATCATGACCTAGACAAGCATTTCGATCACAAACTTATTGCCGACTCCACGCGGGCGCTAGAAGACGCTCAGCCGGTTGTCATAGAGCAGATGATTAGAAATACAGATCAAGCGGTAGGAACCATGCTGGGTCATGAGATAACAAAACGTTTTGGCGCTGAGGGCTTGGCAGATTCGACTATTCAGGTGGTATTGCGTGGTTCAGCAGGTCAGTCGTTCGGTGCGTTCGTGCCAAGAGGGCTAAAGCTTGTGCTAGTGGGAGACGCGAATGACTACGTTGGTAAAGGTCTAAGTGGGGGACTAATAGTAGTTCGACCTGACGAATCTTCAAGTTTCCCAGCGGAGGAAAACACAATTGCAGGCAACGTGATCGGCTACGGTGCAACAAGTGGATCGATGTTCTTGTCGGGAATGGTTGGCGAGAGATTCTTGGTTCGTAATTCAGGTGCGACTGCGGTAGTTGAAGGCGTTGGCGACCACGCTCTCGAGTACATGACAGGTGGGCGCGCCGTCATTCTTGGAAGCACAGGTAGAAACCTTGGCGCAGGTATGAGCGGAGGCTACGCCTTCGTTTACAAACTTCGCAAGGAGCGCGTAAACCCTGAAGCTCTCAAGACTGACGACATAAGACTTGCACCAGTTCCGGAAGATCTCGTTCATGAACTCGAGGAGCTTATAAAGAATCACGTCCAGGAGACTGGTTCGTTGCTTGGTAGGACAATTCTAGAGGGCTTTGAATCTGAGGTTTCCAACTTCACTCTCGTTATGCCAACGGATTTCGCAAGCGTCAGCCAGATTCGCACGGCTGCAACTTCAAGAGGAATAGATCCCGACAGCGAAAGCGTTTGGAAAGAGATTCTGGAGGCAACAAGTGGGTGATCCAAGAGGCTTCCTCAAGACAACTGAACGTCAGACCGCTGAACGCAGGCCAGTTTCGGTTCGCATCATGGACTGGAAAGAAGTCTACGAGCGTCGCAACTCAGAAGTAGTTCAGACTCAAGCCGGGCGTTGTATGGACTGTGGCGTTCCCTTTTGCCATCATGGCTGTCCTTTAGGGAACCTTATCCCCGAATGGAATGATGCCGTTTGGCGCAAGGATGGCAAGCGGGCTATTGAGCGACTGCACGCAACCAACAATTTTCCTGAATTCACCGGTCGCCTATGTCCTGCGCCTTGTGAGTCAAGTTGTGTTCTGGCGATAAATCAGCCGGCAGTGACAATTAAAGAGATTGAAGTTTCAATCATCGATGATGCATTTGACAATGGCTGGGTACAGGCGCACTCCCCGGAAAGACTGACTGGAAAGACAGTGGCCGTAGTTGGCTCAGGTCCGGCTGGACTTGCAGCAGCTCAGCAGTTAGCTAGGGCTGGCCATACTGTTGCTGTTTTCGAAAAGGATGACCGAGTGGGGGGATTGCTGCGCTACGGTATTCCGGACTTCAAGATGGAAAAACATCACATTGATCGAAGAATCGCCCAACTAGAAGCAGAAGGCGTTCGATTCCGAGTTGGAGTTGAAATTGGCAAGCATATAAGTTGGACCGATTTGCGACGAAGATACGATGCTGTTCTGATAGCGACCGGGGCATCTATCCCACGTGATCTCGAAGTGCCAGGAAGGGACTTAACCGGGGTCCACTTCGCCATGGAGTACTTGACTCAAGCCAATAGGGCAGTGGCTGCACAATCGGTTCCAAACCAAATAAGCGCTGAAGGTAAACACGTAGTAATTCTTGGCGGTGGCGATACCGGTGCCGATTGCCTCGGAACAGCAACAAGGCAAGGCGCGAAGAGCGTGACAACGCTAGCTATTGGAGTAAAGCCACCGGAGGAACGACCTGCTGGTCAGCCGTGGCCCACCTTTCCTACTCTCTTCGAAGTAAGTAGCGCCCATGAGGAATTTGGTGACAGAAAGTATCTAGCATCCACTGTTGAATTTGTTGGCGAGGGCGGTCGCGTCACCGGAGTAAAGGTAGCTGACACCCAGATCGTTGATGGCAAACGCATCCCCACCCCAGGAACCGAACGAATCATTCCTGCGGACCTTGTTTTGCTTGCCCTCGGGTTTACTGGTCCTGATGTTTCTATGTGCGTCACTGAGACGGGTAAATCCTTGGATGGACGAGGGAACTACAGCCGAGCAGATAACTTCTCAACTGAACTCGAGGATGTTTTTGTCGCTGGCGATGCTGGCAGAGGTCAGTCGCTCATAGTCTGGGCAATAGCTGAAGGTCGAGCTGCTGCGGCTAGCATAGACAAGTTCCTTGAGGGAACTTCCGAACTACCATCACCTGTGAAAGCTTCCGACCGACCAATCTCTGTTTACAGCTAGCAATCAAAACAATAAGGAATAGGAACACATGAGACGCGCAAAAATCGTTGCAACCCTAGGGCCTGCGGTATCGAGCTACGAGAACATCAAGGCCATTATCGATGCAGGTGTTGATGTTGCGCGAATGAACCTAAGTCACGGCAGTCACGACGTTCACGAAGGGATCTACAAAACTGTGCGAAAAGCCGCTGTAGATGCTGGTAAGTCAGTTGGAATCTTTGTCGACCTACAGGGTCCTAAGATCAGGCTTGCAAGGTTCAAATCAGGTCCGGTGTTTCTTGAAAAAGGTGCCACCTTCAAGATCACAACCGAGGATGTAGAAGGTGACGTATCTATTTGCGGAACCACTTTCAAGGGGTTGCCTTACGACGTAAAACCAGGAGATGTTCTGCTAATTGATGATGGCAAGGTGCGCCTTCGTGCAACCGAAGTATCTTCAACTACCGTCACCGCCGTGGTGGAAGTCGCGGGCGAGGTTTCGAACAACAAGGGAATCAACCTTCCTGGCGTTGCCGTGAACGTTCCCGCTTTGTCCGAGAAGGACGAAGTTGATCTACGCTGGGCTCTAAAGATTGGCGTGGACATGATCGCACTTTCTTTCGTGCGAAACGCATCGGACATAGTTCGTGTGCATGAAATCATGAAAGAGGAAGGTCGAGTATTACCTGTTATAGCGAAGGTTGAGAAACCGCAGGCGGTAGAGAACCTCGAAGAGATAATTGATGCCTTCGATGGAATCATGGTTGCCCGAGGAGACTTGGGAGTCGAACTTCCACTTGAACAGGTACCACTGGTTCAGAAGCGCGCAGTGGAGTTGGCAAGAAGATGGGCAAAGCCAGTCATAGTCGCCACCCAAATGCTCGAGTCGATGATTCACTCCAGTATTCCAACTAGAGCCGAAACAAGTGACGTAGCCAACGCTGTCCTAGATGGAGCTGATGCCCTTATGCTTTCGGGGGAGACTAGTGTGGGAGAGTTTCCAGTAGAAACCGTTGCGACCATGGCAAAGATAATCCAATCGACTGAAGAGAACGGCCTAGATCGGATCCCAGCCCTTGGAACAAAGCCTCACACTCACGCCGGGGCTGTTTCACTTGCCGCGATGGAGATAGCCGAATTGCTTGGTTCCAAGTTTGTCTGCGTCTTTACCGAAAGTGGAGACTCTTTGAAGAGAATCTCCAGGCTGCGTTCTTCAGTGCCGGTACTTACATTCACCCCGAATCAAGATGTAGCAAACAGGCTGGCTCTGGTTTGGGGAGCCCAGACATTCCTAGTACCAAAGGTTGACCACACTGATGCAATGTTCAACCAAGTTGATAGCACGGTACTAGCCGAGGGCCTCTGCAAGGCAGGCGATGAAGTCGTGGTGGTGGCCGGTACGCCTCCTGGTGTATCTGGCTCAACTAACACGCTCAGGGTTCACAAAGTCGGATCTGGCGCACTCAACTAGACCCCTGCGGTGCCGGAAGTGGGATTTGAACCCACACGTCCTTTCGAACAAAGCATTTTGAGTGCTCCGCGTCTGCCGTTCCGCCATTCCGGCCGGTACCACACCCAAAGTCTAACGGATTCGTAGCTTCTCTAGTTCGCTCGGTTGGCATAAAGTTGTCGCATGGCAGAGCAAACAACTAAGCGCAGAGTGGTTGTCGCTGAGGATGAGTCACTAATCCGAATGGACATAGTTGAAACGCTTCGAGATCAAGGATTCGATGTAGTCGGTGAGGCCGGGGATGGCAATGCCGCAATTCAACTGGCAACAGAGCTAAAGCCCGACCTCATGGTCATGGACATTAAGATGCCAGATCTAGATGGCCTCTCAGCAGCTGAGAAAATCTCGGAGCTTAGAATTCCGGTTGTTTTGTTAACGGCATTTAGCCAACAAGAGCTTGTGGCTCGTGCTGCTGAAGTTGGAGCAATGGCGTTCTTAGTAAAGCCATTTACTCCAAATGATCTAATTCCCGCAATTGAGATAGCACTTTCCCGGCATGCTCAGTTGTTGGCATTGGAATCAGAAGTTCTTGACCTCTCAGAAAGACTCGAAACCAGAAAGCTTGTTGAGCGAGCAAAGGGTGTTCTCAGTGAAAAGATGAAACTAACTGAACCCGAAGCTTTTAGATGGATTCAAAAGGCTTCGATGGATAGGCGTCTGAGTATGGCTGAGGTTTCCCGTACGGTGCTTGATCAGCTGGAAAAGTAGCTAGTTGCTTCGGATCAGATTGGTGATTCGCACAGTGGAGCATCGCTCACCTTTGTCATTAGAGATCACTACTTCATAGATCGCTAAGGTCTTACCAAGTGAAATAGCTGTGGCTACACCAGTCACCAGGCCTTCGGTTGCCGACTTTGAGTGTGATGCCGAGATCTCAATTCCAACTGCATAACCTTCTGGGGCGGCCCATACATTAGCGGCAAAAGACCCAAGCGTCTCGCCAAGAACCAGGTAAGCACCACCGTGCATTAGCCCTCGAGGTTGGGTGTTTCCCTGTACTGGCATCGTGGCAACAGCGCGCTCGGCGCTCAATTCGGTTATCTGGATACCCATCTTTTCCGCTAGTTCGCCGACTCCTCTTTTTGCCGCTAGAAGTTTTGCAGCGTCACTTAGCTTGGGTTCGGACATGAAGAGGGGCCTTTCAACGGTTCTATTCTGCTAGCGAAGTAGGCTAGCACTCATGACTAATAAGCCTACCCTTCTACTAATTGATGGGCATTCTCTGGCTTTTCGTGCGTTCTACGCTTTGAACCCTTCGAACTTCCGGACACCTGACGGTCAACACACAAACGCAGTTCATGGCTTCATCTCCATGTTGCTGAACCTTTTGGAAGGAGAAAAACCAACCCATTTGGCTGTGGCATTCGACATATCAGGCCCCTCGTTTCGAGCAATTGAATATCCGGAATACAAGGGGAATCGGGGTGAAACACCCGAGGAATTTTTCGGTCAAACAGAGCTACTAGAAGAAGCGATGAAGGCCATGAACATAACTACGTTGACTAAGAAGGATTATGAAGCAGACGACATACTGGCATCTTTAGCCGATCAAGCGTCGGACGCCGGTTACAAGGTTCTGATTGTCTCTGGTGATCGGGACACATTTCAATTGATTTCTGACGACACAACGATTCTTTATCCAGTAAAAGGTGTTATGAATCTAGCGCGGATGGATGATGCCGCGGTTGTTGAGAGGTATGGAATCCACGCAAAGCAGTACCCAGACTTAGCTGCTCTAGTAGGCGAAACCAGCGACAACTTGCCTGGAATTCCAGGAGTCGGCCCAAAAACAGCAGCCAAGTGGTTGCAAGCGTACGGTGACCTCGACTCTGTCCTTAGACAAGCAGGTGAGATTCCTGGCAAAGTTGGCGAGTCCTTGAGGGAGCACAGCGCCCTTGCTAAAAGAAATCGCAGGCTGAATCATTTAGTCCGAGATCTTGATCTCGGACTTGATTTCGAATCTCTTCGCCTTACATCTGTGGATGAGGACAAAGTTCGGAAGGTCTTCACCAAGATGCACTTTAAGACTTTGACAGAAAGAGTGCTGAGACTTCGCGGAGCAAATGGCTCCCAGACCAACGGACTCAAGAAACCATCGAATCCGAGCAAAACCGAAGAGCCGGTAGTAGTAAAGATTTTTGACACCCTGGAGATTCCATCCGAGGATGTCATCAAAGCAGACAAACTTCTAGCTTGGCTTAGCGCCCAAAGACTAGTCGGGTTAGACGTCGAAGAAGCGGGCGATAATCTAGCGTTTGCTTTTGCATCTAAGGATGAGCGCTTCACTCTAACTGGATCTGCACCTGAGGAACTGTACAAGTGGCTCTTGGACGGTTCACACAAGAAGGTGCTGTTTGACCTAAAGGGAACTCGAAGAATTCTACTAGCCCACGGCAGGGACATTACTGGTGTCGCCGACGATGTCCTTTTGCTGGCCTACCTTCTGAATCCCGTCCGGAGAAATTACTTCGTCGACGACATTGCTTTGGAACAACTTGGTATTGCCGTGCATAGGGCCGACCCAAATCAATTGATTCCAGAAGCATCAAGCGATAACAGCTTGGATGCCTGGCTGGCAATCTGTCTTGCTGAAGTAATGCGGCCCAAAGTTTCGGATCAAGGACAGCTTAAGGTTTACGAGGAAATTGAACTGCCAAGCTCGATAACACTCGCCCAGATGGAAACGCATGGTGTCGCCATTGATACCGAGAAACTGGAGAAGCTCTTTCAAAGCCTTAGCGCTGAGGTGTCCCAGGTGGCAAAAGAGGCTTACAAGATTATCGGCAAGGAAATAAACCTTGCTTCACCCAAGCAATTGCAAACCGTATTGTTCGATGAACTGGGTATGACTGGAACAAAAGCGTTGAAAACAGGTTTTTCTACTAATGCAGCCGCGCTAACAGAGTTGTTCGAAGCCAATGGGCACCCGTTTCTTGAAAAACTGTTGGCCCATAGAGACGCAACGAAACTGAAGCAAATGGTTGAAACACTTCTGAAGTCAGTTGAGGACGACTCTAGAATCCACACCACATACGTTCAAACCGGAACGTCCACTGGACGCCTTAGCTCAGAGAATCCGAATCTGCAAAACATTCCAATCAGAAACCCTAGGGGAGCTCAGATTCGAGACTCGTTTGTAGCTGGGGCTGGTTTTGAGACATTGCTAACTGCTGACTATTCGCAGATTGAAATGAGAATTATGGCTCATCTATCAGAAGACCCAGGCCTGATCGAAGCATTCAACAAAGGCGAAGACCTTCATAGATTCGTCGGTTCACGCATATTCGGTGTTAAACCAGAGGCCGTCACGCCTGAGATGCGAGCTCAAGTCAAAGCCATGAGTTATGGATTGGTTTATGGACTGAGTGAGTATGGCCTCGCAAAGCAGCTAGGACTAACCAACGCCGACGCTAAGCAATTGATGAAGGACTATTTCGAGAGATTTGGTGGGGTGCGCCGATACCTTGCAAAGGTCGTTGAGGACGCAAAGGCAGTGGGCTATACCAGGACTATCAACGGTAGACGCAGACCATTTGATGACCTAACCAGCTCAATCTTCCAGGTTAGAGAGAACGCTAGACGGGCGGCCCTAAATGCACCAATACAGGGAACGGCGGCTGACATCATGAAACTTGCCATGAACGGGATTCAAGATGAAATGATCACTCGAAAGCTTCAATCCCGAATGCTACTTCAGGTCCACGACGAATTAGTCTTTGAAGTCGCCCCAGGAGAGCTTGAGGTACTAAGAGCCCTGGTTGTTGACAAGATGGCCAATGTCGTCAAGTTGTCAGTTCCGCTAGAGGTACAGGTAGGAACTGGGAGAAGCTGGGATGAGGCAGGGCATTAGCCCTTTGTGGAGACTGGCTTATGGCGCTAGGCTTATAGGGCGCTTCGGCGCATAACCCTTATCCGTTGTTGCGACGGAACCCAATCTTTGAGAAAAGAATTAATTGCGTCGCGACCTGAGTGAAAAACAAATGGAGTATCCATCTCTATGACAACAGAAACAACCGTAAAGGCAGCCAAGCAGGTAGCCGTAAACGACATCGGCTCTGCTGAGGAATTTCTAGCAGCGGTTGAAAAGACCCTTAAATTCTTTAACGATGGTGACCTTATTGAAGGAACCGTTGTAAAGATCGATCGAGACGAAGTCCTACTTGATGTGGGGTACAAAACAGAGGGAGTAATTCCTTCACGTGAACTCTCTATCCGTCACGATGCGGACCCAGCAGACATTGTCTCTGTTGGCGACAAGATTGAAGCTCTTGTACTTCAGAAAGAAGACAAAGAGGGTCGACTAATTCTTTCCAAAAAGCGTGCACTCTACGAGCGCGCTTGGGGCGACGTTGAGAAGATCAAGGAAGCTGACGGCACAGTCACTGGAACCGTAATTGAAGTTGTCAAGGGTGGACTCATCGTTGATATTGGTCTTCGAGGATTCTTGCCTGCATCTCTCATTGAACTTCGACGCGTCCGTGACCTCGGCCCTTACCTAGGCCAGGAAGTTGAAGCCAAAATTTTGGAGCTTGACAAGAACCGCAATAACGTAGTTCTGTCGCGCCGTGCTCTTCTTGAGCAGAGTCAATCAGCATCTCGTTCGACCTTCCTGGCAGATCTAGCTAAGGGTCAGATCCGCACAGGCGTTGTCTCGTCAATCGTTAACTTCGGTGCGTTCATCGACCTTGGTGGTGTTGATGGTCTTGTGCACGTTTCAGAACTTTCATGGAAGCACATCGAACACGCTTCTGAAGTTGTGGAGATAGGACAAGAAGTAACTGTTGAAGTACTTGAGGTAGATCAGGATAGAGAGCGTGTCTCGCTTTCATTGAAGGCTACTCAGGAGGATCCTTGGCAGGTATTTGCGCGTACCCACTCAATTGGCCAGTACGCTCCAGGTAAAGTCACAAAGCTTGTTCCGTTTGGTGCCTTTGTCCGTGTTGCTGATGGTATTGAGGGTCTTGTGCACATCT
>JACCDV010681367.1_pt1 | contig 14958 bp, 10 predicted proteins | sample 7446131 | NCBI WGS metagenome assembly JACCDV01 (sample SAMN15323448, study PRJNA562643) | freshwater metagenome | isolation source: river surface water | place: USA:Blue River Watershed | collected 2017-08-17 | reverse complement strand
GGATTCCTGAACAGCATACTCACCTGTCTCCTTCCCGTAGGTATCCTGCTGGTGACCACCATTTTCCAGCTGGGCGACAGCGGTGCGGAAAGTCCGGTTCTGCTGCGTTTCATCGCAGATCCCGGCATGCTGATGCTCTTGTCTGTGCTGTATGCCACTTTTGCCCTGGGGATTTTCAAAGGGAAAAAAATGGGCGAGGTGATGGCGATCTATGCCGATTCAGTGAAGGACGTGCTGATGATCATCCTCATCGTTTCTGGTGCCGGTGCACTCAAACAAATATTTGTTGACAGCGGCGTAAGCAGTCAGCTTGCCACAGCAATGAACCAACTCGACCTCCCACCGCTCCTGCTGGGCTGGCTGATCTCTGCTCTTATTCGGGTAGCCATGGGTTCTGCTACCGTCGCCGGTTTGACCACTGCAGGCATCATTGCTCCGCTGGTGGTGGCCACAGGCACATCACCTAGCCTCATGGTGCTGGCCGTTGGCTCGGGAAGTCTTTTCTTTTCCCATGTCAACGACTCTGGATTTTGGCTTTTTAAGGAGTATTTCAACCTCAGCATGAAAGACACTTTCCGGTCTTGGAGCATGATGGAAACAATCGTTTCCGTGATGGGACTGCTGGGTGTGCTGGTGCTGGAAAAATTCGTCTAACCCGTCAAATAACATTTAATCATACTGTTTACTATTCACTGATAAACTATCAACATGCCATTACGCAGAGACTTCATCAAATCAGGAGCCGCAGCCAGCGGGCTCTTCCTGCTTTCCTCTTTTTCTGAAAAGAAAAAAGCTGAACAAATCATGCCTCCCCGAATCAGGTTTTCTGTCATCAACATCAACCACAGCCATATTTACGGCATGTGCAATGCTGTTATCAAGGGTGGAGGTGAACTGGTTGCAGTATATGCAAAAGAAGCAGACCTGTTGGCACAATTCACGAAATCATTTCCACAGGCAAAGGTGGCTGCAGACCCCAAAGAAATCCTGGAAGACAATAGCATCCAACTGATCCTCAGCTCCGGCATCCCTGATGAACGTGGACCATTGGGCATCGAAGTGATGAAACACGGCAAAGACTATCTGGTAGACAAACCAGGCATCACTACCCTCGAACAACTGGCTACGGTGAGAAAGGTCCAAAAGGAAACCAAAAGGATTTACTCCATCATGTACAGCGAGCGCTTTGAAAACAAAGCCACCATCAAGGCTTCAGAACTGGTGCAAGCAGGCGCGATAGGGAAAGTCATCCAGACTATCGGATTGGGTCCGCACCGGATCAATCCAAAATCCCGACCCGACTGGTTCTGGGAGAAAAAGCGTTACGGGGGAATCATCTGTGATATCGGTTCCCACCAATTCGACCAATTCCTGCATTTTACGGGTTCAACAGCTGCGGATGTTGTTGCTGCACAGGTGGACAACCTACACCACAAAGACCATCCCAACTTTGAGGATTTCGGTGATGTGATGTTGAAAGGTAATGGTGGGATGGGGTATATCCGGGTGGATTGGTTTACGCCAGACGGACTCAAAACATGGGGTGATGGCAGGCTGACCATCCTCGGATCAGAAGGCTTCATCGAAATCAGGAAGAATATCGATATCGCTCGCTATAATAGCGGCAACCACCTCTATATGGCCAACAACAAGGAGACTGTTTATATTGATTGCAAAGACGTGGAACTGCCCTTCGGTCGTCTGTTTGTGGATGATGTGATCAACCGCACAGAAACGGCTATGACGCAGGCGCATTGCCTACTCGCCACTGAACTGGCGCTGAAAGCCCAAAAGCTGGCCAAATAATGCTTATATTCATTTATCCATTCAACACTTAAATGCTTTGCCATGCCAAAACAAAACCACAGGAGAAATTTTCTTAAAAACAGCTCGTTGGCAGCTGCCGGCTTTTTTATTGTGCCCCGTCATGTAATCGGAAAAGGCTACACTGCTCCAAGCGACAAACTGAATATTGCCGCCATCGGTGCAGGTGGAAAGGGGCAATCAGACCTTTTCAATTCTTTCAACAATGGCGCCAACAATGTGGTAGCTTTTTCGGATGTAGATTGGGACCGCTGCAAACCGGCCATGGAAAAATTCCCCAACGCCAAAAAATACCGCGATTTCAGAGAGATGCTCGACAAGTCAGGCAATGAAATTGATGCGGTAACCATCTCCACACCGGATCATTTCCATGCGTATGCCGCCATGGCCTGCATGCAACTGAAAAAGCATGTCTATGTTCAAAAACCGTTGACCCACAATATCGCTGAAGCCAGGATGCTGACCGAAGCAGCACGCAAGTACAAAGTGGTCACCCAAATGGGCAACCAGGGTGCTTCAAACCCCCAGCAAAAGGTGGCGATGGATTGGTTCGATCAGGGACTTATCGGAACTGTCAACAAGGTGGAAATCTGGACCAACAGACCTGTATGGCCTCAAGGTATTCCTGTACCAACCGGCAAACACGCATTGCCTGCCTCCATGTCTGCCGCAGACTGGAATACCTGGCTCGGTCCTGCCGCTTATGTGGATTATGACCCACTGTATCATCCGTTCAAATGGAGGGGCTGGTGGAACTTCGGTACCGGCGCACTGGGAGACATCGGCTGCCATACCATTGACTCTCCTTTCAGGATACTCGGCCTTGGCTATCCAACTGAAGTGGAATGCAGTGTGGGACAGGTTTTCATCAAAGATTGGACACCAGAACATATTCCAGAAGGTTGTCCGCCTTCCTCTTTGGTTGAAATCAAATTCCCTGCAACCAAGAAGAATAAAACACCCATGAAAATGGTGTGGATGGATGGCGGTCTAAGACCTTTCCATCCTGATCAACTGCCTGCCAATGAACCCCTCAGCACTGATGGTAACGGATCCAACGGCGTTTACCTGCATGGCTCCAAAGGCTTGATGGTAATTGATATGTACGGAAACAATCCACGGATTTACCTGAACAACGGAGAAAAAATCACTGCCCCAGCTCCTGACCCCAATGCGGCCAAACTGCCTGAATTTGGTCACCAGATATCCTGGACTGAAGCCTGCAAAGCCGGCTTCAACAGCAAAGAGCACAAAGCACTAAGCTCATCATTTGATTACTCTGGTCCGCTCACCGAAACCGTTCTGATGGGCAACCTGGCCATCAGGAGTTATATGCTCCGCAAAGAGGTGAAGGGCAACAATGGTCGCAGCGGATTCGACTTTTACGGAAGGAAGAAATTGCTGTGGGATGGTGCATCCATGAAGATCACCAATTTTGAAGATGCCAACCAATTTGTTGGACGCATCAACAGAAGTGGATGGGAATTCAAAATGTAACCTCAAGCATACATGCGCATATAGTTTTAAGCCCCGCTTCTGCGGGGCTTTTTTTTGGTATCTTCAAAGCTGACATTTCAACAATTCATATGAAGAAATTACTATTTGCCCTCCTGATTTTCAGCGGGTGTGCTGCTTTCGCACAGAAGAAAAAATCTGTCATCGAACAGGCCATCATTCAACCTGTTCCAGACTCCATCTTTACCAACCTGAAATGGCGAAATGTTGGTCCTTTTCGTGGGGGCCGCGCCAATGCCATTGCCGGCGTCAGGGGCAATGACCTCAGATTTTATGTGGGCTATACCGGTGGTGGCGTATGGACTACAGAAGATGGCGGCAACAATTGGAAAAACATTTCCGATGGACAATTTGGTGTTGGGTCTATCGGCGATATCGCCGTCTCCGAATCAGATCCCAATGTGATTTTTGTGGGCACTGGAGAACATGCTGTTCGCGGTGTGATGACGAGCTATGGTGATGGCGTTTACAAATCCACAGACGCCGGAAAAACCTGGAAGCATAGCGGATTGAAACAAACCAGACACATTGCCGATATCGCCATAGATCCGAGAAACCCTGATGTCGTTTATGTGGCAGCACAAGGCACCGTTCATGGTCCGAATGCAGACCGCGGTGTTTTCAAATCAACAGACGGGGGTGCAAGTTGGAAAAAAGTGTTGTACATCAACGACAGCACAGGCATCTCTTCGCTTTCCATGGACATGAATAATCCCCGCATACTCTATGCTGCCTCATGGGAACATAGGAGATTCCCTTGGACCGTCTCCAGCGGCGGACCCGGGTCTGCCATCTGGAAGTCGGTTGATGAAGGCAATACCTGGACGAAACTAGAAGGTGGTTTGCCAAAACGCATGGGCAAGGCCGGAATCAGTGTTTCCCGCGCCAACGGCAACAGGGTCTATGCGATTGTTGAGACCGAAAAAGTGAAATCAGGACTCTACCGTTCAGATGATGCCGGCAAAACCTGGTCATTGCAGTCCAACAACCAGGATATTTCTTCCAGATCATGGTACTATATGGAAGTGTTTGCTGATCCCAAAAACGAAAACACCGTATATGTGCTGAATGCCCCCATGATGAAATCTATCGATGGCGGCAAAACCTTCAGCCGCATACCTGTTCAACATGGCGATACCCATGATCTTTGGATCAACCCAAACAGCAGCAATATCATTGCTTTGGCAGATGATGGCGGTGCAGAAATCAGCTTTGATATGGCCAAATCCTGGTCGCCTATCATGAACCAGCCTACCGCACAGTTTTACCGGGTGAATACAGACAATATTTTCCCCTACAAGATTTACGGAGGCCAGCAAGACAATACTTCGGTGATCGCCGCCAGCAGGAACAATAGCGCAGCACTCACCGAACGCGATTGGATGATTGGCCCGGGCTGTGAGTGTGCCTTCCCTGCTTTCGACCCCAACGACCCCAACCTCGTTTATGGGGGTTGCTATCAGGGGTATATTGAAGTGATGAACGTGAAAACCGGAGAATCCAAAGACATTCAGGCCTATCCTACCATGAATCTGGCTAATGATCCCAGCACCATGAAATACCGTTTCAACTGGAATGCGCCAATCATCGCCTCACCACATGATCCCAAAACCATATACCATGGCAGCAATGTGGTGCTGAAAACAACCAATGGCGGCATCAACTGGGAGCCTATCAGTCCGGATCTCACCCGCAACGAAAAATCAAAGCAAGGTCCGGGTGGCATGCCTTTCACCAACGAAGGCGCAGGAGGAGAAAACTACAACACCTTATTCTATATGGCAGAATCTCCATTGGAGAAAGGTGTCATTTGGACAGGTAGCGATTGCGGACTCGTTCACGTAACCCTCGATGGCGGCAAAACCTGGAACAATGTAACTCCTGCCGGGTTGCCTGAATCGCAGATCAACAGTATTGAATTGTCTGGATTCGACAAGGGTACCGCTTACATAGCTGTCACCCGGTACAAGCTCAATGATTACCGCGCCTACGCATTCATGACCACCGATTACGGGAAAAGCTGGTCGCCCATCACCAGTGGCATCAAGGAAGACGACTTTTTGAAAGTTATCCGGGAGGACAAAAAAAACAAAAACATCCTCTATGCAGGCAGTGAACGGGGATTTTACCTATCCACTGATGGGGGTGCCCATTGGAGACCTTTCCAACGCAACCTGCCTGTAGTTCCTGTAACAGACCTGATGATCCGCGACAATGACCTCGTTGCGGCAACAGCAGGAAGAGCCTTTTGGATACTCGATGATCTGGGTGCCATCCAACAATATGTCACTGATGCTGCTTTACCTCGACTCGTTACACCCAAACCAGGTTACAAGATGGGTGGTGGTGCAGGCCTGCCGGAAGACAAATACAGTGCCGGACAAAATGCACCTGATGGCATTATTCTTGACTACTTCCTGCCAGAAATCCATGACAGCGTAAATGTCAAATTAACTATCACTGACAGCCGCGGAAAAACAGTCCGCAGTTTCACCAACAAGAAAGATGACAGCTTCGTGCGCTATCCCGGCGGTCCTTTACAAGCCCCGCTATTGCCTGCAGCCAAGGGACATAACCGTTTTCTGTGGGATTACAGAACCGAGTCGCCTTCTCCTGATGTGAAGGGCGTTTACATTTTCGGAGATTACCGTGGCTATGCTCTGGCTCCAGGAACCTACCAGGCCAAACTGGAAGTTGGATCTAGTTCCAGCAGTGTTGAATTGGTTTTGCTGCCGAATCCCAAAATTCAGGCCACCACACAGGAATGGGATGAACAACAGCAGGTACTCGCACAAATCACTGCCACCATCAGTGAGATCCATCTGGCTGTCAACGGCCTGAGGAAAGTGAAAAAGCAACTGCAACACCATGCTGATGTTTTCATAGCCGTAAACAAAGCTGAAAAGGTTGTGGAGGAAGCTAAAAAGCTTGTCAAGGATATCGATGGCTGGGAAGCCAATATTGTGGAAAGTAGGATTCAAAACGGACAAGATGTGATCAACTGGCCAAGCAAACTCAATGCTGAATTGTTTTTCATCAAGGGACTCGCAGATGCTGCTGATCCGAGAATCACCCAGGGTGTGAATAACCGTTTTGCTGATTTGATGTTGCAATGGAAATCAGAAAAAGCAAAGCTGGACACCCTAAAAAAATCCATCGGATCATATAACGAGCTTTTCAAAGCCCAAGGGCTTGATGGCATTGTATTTTAAACACTCAACAGCAAAAACAATAAAGCCACCATAGGAATATGGTGGCTTTGATTTTTCTAAAACCCACTGACGTTTAAGGCTTTTTTACAATCACTTCTTCAACAACCCTTCTTTCAGTTACAACCTGAAATTTTTTGTCGGCCTTGTTTTTGTAGGCAGCGATGGTGAAGGTGACATTACCGAAATCCACCGGTACACTGAAGATTTTGGTCAGCTTCCTGTCGGCATAAACCTCCTCATAGAGTGTTTTGCCTGCTGCATCGCTCACAATGACAACAAATTTTTCATTCGCTTCATTGTCATAATTGACCAAAAAATTCACATGCTCATCAACTGTACCGATGTAAGTTACGGTGTTGACTGGAGCTGTTGCTGTAGCCTGTGTCTTCTGTGCATTTGCACCTGCAAAAGCGATGACACTGAGGATTGCTGTGAGGAACAGATTCATGATGATGTTCCTGTTTGAATTTGCACGGTTTGCTTTCATAATACCCATTTTTGGTTAAATCGTTCGTCACATGGAAGCGTTGAGTCGTGCAAGCCAATCGTAAAGGCAAGTAGTTTGTGTATCAGATACACATAGCAATACCAAGGGGGTCACTTTAGTAACCCCCTTTTTTTAAATTTTTAATGTTAAAGATTTGTGAACCAGCTGAAACCCTTTACAGGATAGGGTTTCAAGAGAAAAATCACTTCAACAAAGACATTGCTGCATCAATGTAAACGAAATTTTCAGGTTGATGGTGATGGATGGGTTTGGTGACGGCAGTTTCACCCAACCTAACCACCACTGCATTTTTGGCGGGAATGATGTAAACGTATTGGCCAAACAAACCGTTCTGCGCAATGGCGTGGACACCATTGTGATCGATCATCCAATATTGGTATCCATAAAAATCTACCGGATTTCTGTTCTCGGTGGGGTCTTTCAGATAAGTAGCCGGTGCAGTGGCTTCTGCGATGTATTTCTCGGAAACCAGCTGTTGACCTTTCCAATTGCCTTTCTGCAGCACAAGCTGTCCGAATCTTGCATAATCCCGTGCAACAGCATTCAAGCAACAAAAAGCCTTTTCATGTTTTTCGGCACCATCAAGCAGCCAAAGGGCTTCAGATTGTGCACCCATTGGTTGCATGAACCGCTCAGAGACAAGGGTTGAAATATCTTTGCCGAATACCTTTTCCACAATCAAGCCCAGCACCTGGGTATCTCCGCTGCGGTATTCCCAATTAACGCCAGGCTCTTCTTTTTTCTCCATTTTGGAGATGAGGAAATCCATGTCTTCTCCGTAGTATGCATAGGCATTGAGGCTGAAATAACCTTTATCTGACTCCTGGTAGTTGGTACCTGAACTCATCGTTAACAGGTCTTTGATTTTCACTTTCTCCAGTCCGTTGGTTTTAAAATGATCGAGGTAGTTTCCTGCGGGTTCGTCGAGCGACTTGATTTTACCTTCATCCACAGCAATACCGATGAGCAGAGATATGATACTCTTTGCGGCCGAAAAAGATCCGCTGAGGGTAGTGGTATCGTATCCATCCCAATAACGCTCATATTTGATTTTACCATCCTGAATCACCAAGAACGCATGGGTGTTGTTGGTGTCGATGGTATGCAGCAAATCTGCAGGAATTTCATGTTGATTGTAGGCAGAATCCAGTTCCCAGTATTGTGGTTCTGCTGCAGCGGCCACAACCCTGGTGGGATGGGTCTTGTAATCATGAATAGTATGCAGACCCCAGGTAACATAATTACGCATGTGGGCCAGGTGGTTGGTAAAGGACAATCCGGCAATAACAAGGACAAGTGCAAGGAGAATAAGGCCTATTTTCTTGATCATAAAATATATTTATGCAAATGGTTGTTCAATGGAAATGCTTTGTTTGGAGAAGAATTTTGGCCCCTCAGCCGTCATGTATAGACAATCTTCCAGCCTGATGCCGAATTCGCCGGGTATGGAGATGGTGGGCTCATCACTGAAACACATGCCGGGCGCTAGTTTTGTGAGGTTACCCTTGACAAAGTTCGTCCATTCATGGCCTTCCATGCCAATGCCGTGACCAGTTCTGTGCGGCAATCCAGGCAAACCATAGTGCTTCATGAAACCGGCATCCTCAATAACCTTTCTGGCAGCTGCATCAACAGCTTCACAAGTGGCACCGATTTGCGCAGCCGCAAAAGCGGCATCCTGTGCCCGCTTTTCAAGGTTCCAAACATCAATCATTTTTGGTGTGGGCTTTCCAACAACAATGGTTCTGGTGATGTCTGAAGCGTACCCTTCACAGCTAGTGCCGCCATCTACCATCACCACATCCCCTTCACGGATGGTTTGGGGCGTAATACTGCCATGCGGCAAGGCGGAGTATTTGCCCACCTGAACAGAAGCACCACCGCTGAAACCCAACTTCCGGAAAGCTGCTGAAATATTGCCGCTGAATTCAGATTGGGACATGCCCGGCCTTATCGTGGCAAATGCCGCCTTGTATGCCTCTATGGTAACGTCACTGGCTCTTTGCATGAGGGCAATTTCTGCTGCAGTTTTGTACATCCTGCAACCCGCTGTTACAGGAGTGGCATCTACCACTTCAAAACCGGGAGCCGCTTTTCTGACGCCGTCTGCAATGAAAAAACGAACCCGCTCTTCCATCCCTATTCTGCGGTGCTTGATTCCCCTGTCTTTGACAATGCCCATGATCAGTTCATACGGACTCTCATGTTCTTCCCAACAGCGGAGTTCATCGCCGAAGACAGGATTGATGAGTTCTTTGGCACGGTCGTCTTCAAACTTCGGACATACATAAGCAATAGCGCCTTTAGCGGGTATAACGACACCGAAAGTGCGTTCACTTTGGCCCCAGCGCATGCCGGTGAAATACATGCAGGTGACAGTCCCCTCCATGAAGATGGCATCCATCTGCTGCTGTTGCATCAGCTCCTGGGCCTTGGCGATACGCTGCTTGCGCTCTTCCACAGAGATGGGAACAACCCCATCGGTCATGGGCTTCAGCCTTTCTATTGCTGTTGGCAAGTCATTTTCAGGGCTGTTGCCGAAAGATGATAGGGCGAGTGCTCCGGTTGAGCGTGAAGCGGCACCAAGGAAATTTCTTCTGTTAAATTTATTGCTCATGCGGGTAGTTGATTTTATTTGTTTACGGTTGGATAAGTGATGCCCAGTTGCTCCAGATAAGTTCCGTACCGGGATGGGTCATAATAATACTGCTTGAGCTGGCCTTTGTATTGATCCATGATTCCTTTGTTGAGGTGGATGGCTGGAGGGTCTTTCTCCGTAATGAATGGCTTGTACTGTACATCCTTGGTCTGTACCTCCTTGAAGTATTTTTTCGCTTCGCTGATGACAGCCGGATTGGTAAAGCAATCCAGCAAGGTCATGGCTGTTGCTTTGGCTCCAGCCAGCGACCCCTTGTGGGCAATGGGTGTGGCCATCGCAATGGCATCTGCCCAATGGTGGCCTTTGGTTCCAGGGATGTTGGCAGGAAATCTCAGCACCACTGTGGGAATATTCCAGGAGATATCTGCAATATCATCCGATCCGCCACCCCAGGAGAAAGCCACTGAACCCTTGATGGAATCGGGTTTGGTACGCAATCCGTCGATAGGTTTGCCCTGATTATCCTTTTTGGGCGCTTCCACCAACTGTTGCACCGCTTTGGCCATGGTTTGATCTTTTTCGTCCCATGCCGGCATGCCCACTTTTTTGATGTTGGCGTACATCGCTTCCGCAAGAGGTTTGTTGAAATGACCGGGCCATGCAGTGCCCAGGATTTGATGGGTTACGGTAGTGTTCGTCATCATGGCTGCCCCTTTGGCAATCTGGATGCCCGATTCAAAATTGGCTTTGATGTCTTCGTAAGTCCGTTCCCGGAAATAATACCATACACTCGCCTTGGAAGGCACCACATTGGGCTGGTCGCCACCATCCACCACCACATAATGCGAGCGGTTGGTGGGCTTGAGGTGCTCCCGCTTGTAATTCCACCCTACATTCATGAGTTCCACAGCATCCAGGGCACTCTTGCCCCTCCAGGGGGCCCCTGCCGCATGGGCGGCATCCCCTTCAAAATCAAAACGGACGCTAACGAGTCCGTTACCCCCATTATCACCATAATCACAGGTGAAATCACCACTCACATGGGTAAATATACAGGCATCAACATTTTTAAAATAGCCATCGCGGATATACCATGCTTTCGTACCCACCAATTCTTCAGCCACACCTGGCCAAATCATGATGGTTCCCGGAATCTTTTCTTTTTGCATCATTTCCTTCATGGCGATGGCGGCATAAATGATTACTGCCTGACCAGAATTATGTCCCTCTCCATGACCGGGAGCACCATCAACGATAGGTGCACGGTAGGCCACACCGGGTTTCTGGGAAGCTTTGGGGATACAGTCGATATCGCTGCCAAGTGCTATCACTGGTGAACCACTGCCCCATTTAGCCATCCAGGCAGTAGGAACACCTGAAATACCCTTTTCCACCGTAAATCCATGCTTTTCCAATACCGAAATGATGAACTGGGATGTCTCCCATTCCTGGAAGCCAAATTCCGAATAGCTGAAAATCTGATCTACCATCACTTGAATATCCTTGCCGTATTGGTCCATTGAGCCGGCTAGCCTGGCCTTCATGGATTGCAAGGCCTTTTCATCCGGTTTTTGCTGTGCCATGGCGTTCACTACAAAGCAACAAGCCCAAAAAAGCAGGAGTATTTTTTTCATGATTCCATTTTAAGCATTCAATTTACTGAATTAACTGACAACAGTCAGCATCAGCAGGCTACCTTTGCAGGATATGGAGCTGCTGAAAGCACAAAATATCAGTAAGATGGCTGGGGAAAGGGTGTTGCTGGCAGACACTTCACTGGCAATCCCGATGGGATCCCGACTGGCTATCATGGGGGAAACCGGCTCCGGCAAGAGTACATTGCTGAAAATACTGGCCGGTTTGATCCCTCCTTCATCAGGGGAGGTTCGACTCCATGGGAAGAAATTGGAAAACCCCGCTGAACAGCTGATTCCGGGAAATCCGCAGATAGCCTACCTCTCCCAGCATTTTGAACTTCGCAACAATTATAGGGTGATTGAAGTGTTGGAGATGACTGCCAAACTCGATGCCGATGCCTGCAACAACATCATTGAACTATGCAGGATCAGCCACCTGCTCAACCGCAAGACCCACGAAATTTCCGGTGGCGAAAGGCAGCGGATTGCTTTGGCGCGACTCCTTCTCGGCAATCCCGATCTACTGCTGCTCGATGAGCCATTTACCAACCTCGATATGGTGAACAAAGCCATCATCCGGGATGTGTTGCAGGAAATCAGTGAACAGTTGGAACTAACCTGCGTCATGGTCTCGCACCATCCGGAAGAAGTATTGCCATGGGCAGATACCCTGATGATTATGCAAAAGGGCAAAATCTTACAGGCTGGCACACCAAAACAAGTTTACAACCAACCCATCAATGGTTATGCCGCATCCCTGACCGGCCTCAGCAACCCACTGCTCCCTGGAGAAGAACAGCTCGCCTCAGCGCTGGGTTTACAAAACACACTCCCCCAATGGATAAGACCTGAAAACCTGATTATCCATAAAAATAGCAGAGAAGGTGCCCCTGGAAGGGTGGAATCCATTGCTTTCATGGGACATTTTCATGTGATTCGAATCAATATGGGTTACCGTGACCTATCCATTTTTAGCAATTTTGCCTACGAAATTGAGGTCGGAGAGGAGGTAAGTGTTGTTTTTAAGCATCCAATCGGGTATAATCAAACCCGATATACCTCCTAACTGCTTGAAAACTATACAAAAAGAGAAAAATTATCAGAAAAAAGAAATAATTTTGCATTTTCTGCGTATTTATGTGGACAACTTGTAGATTAGTGGTGCTCAACTTATCAAAATATTTGAATTTCCAATCTGATATACCTGTCAAACCATTCTCAAAACAAGTCAATTAAATCATTGCGTCATGAAAATAACCGGTTTCACCAGCTTGCTCGAATCCTCTTTCGGAAGGAATCCAGTTTCAGCCAGTTCACTGCTGCACGGCATCAGGATCAAACACGAAGACAACTGGTATCTTGTTGGAGATGCCTGTAAAAATTTGGGCAGAAACCCCCACAGGATTGTGAATGCCAGCCCTGAAGAATTGGATTACAAAATTCTTTTCAATGCTGCATTGCTGCTGTCTGCCAATAACTATTCTGAAAAAGTGAACCTTACCGTAGGTTTTCCCTTTTCCACCTACAACATGTATAGGCCACTCGCAGAAAAATACCTGATGAACAAAAACTTCGTGGTTGAATACGATACATCCGTATTCAAGCGTGATGGCATTGTGGAAAGAAAGGTTGTGGAAGTTGCCCAATTTGATATCATTCCAGAACTGGCCGCTTGTGTAATCGGACTGAAGAAGGAATACAATGCTACAGAAGAAAACTTTCTCATGGTCAGTATCGGTTTCGGTACAATTGAAATGGGCGTAGTAACAGCTGAAGGGCTGAACAGAAGAACAGTCATCTCCGTCCCTGGTATCATCCGTTGCATCAAGCACCTGCGTGATGAGTTGGAACGCGACAATTTCATTGGCTTCATGACTGATCACCAGCTAGATGAAGCCTTTAAGAAAGGCAGTGTAGTACTGAACAGACAGAATATCAACCTCAATACCCTGAGAAGCAATATCCTGAAGAGTTTCTACAAAGAATACATTTCAGATACCATCCGATCCATGATCTCAGACCGTGACTTTGAAACCTTGCAGAAAATCTATGTCTGCGGTGGCGGTGTTCACTACCAGGAAATCAGGGACTGCTTCAGGAACGAGTTTGAGAAAATCATGCCTGTAGAAATCGTTGCAGAACCAGATACCCTGGCTGCTATCGGTTACTACCACAACTCCTCCAAAATGCCTTCGGTAGGTGCCTCCAATATTGTGGGTATCGACTTGGGCAATTCATCAACCTATGTAGTATCCAAAGAAACTGAATAAACCCAGTTAAACAAATCCACTTAATCTCTATGAAGTTTTTCGAAAAAAATATTATTGTTGAAAGTTTTTTCATACCCAAGGATGTAACCATCACCGGAACCATTGAAGGCAAGATATCCGGAAGGATAGAAGGATTCATCAAAGGTGATGTCAAGATCAATGGTAAAGTTGTTGTCAGTGAAACCGGATCCATTGGGGGTTCACTGAAGTGTTACGACCTCGTGCTGCAAGGTGTCATCAAAGGTGATGTGGTGGCCTACAATTCCGTTCATGTACTCCCCGGTGGTGTTATTGAAGGAAATGTATCCTCCAACTCCATCAACGTCGACTCCAAAGCCAATGTAAAAGGTAATATCAAAAAGACTGTAGGCAAAGAAGACAACAACAGGAGTTCTTTTGTACCAAGCAATCTCCTGCCCAAACAGGACCTGATGCCTTCACCCAAAAAAGAACTGGCACCCAGAGCGTTTGGCGATATCAAAAAAGAAGAAAGCCAAGACAACAACAATTTCTGGTAGTCAGAACTGCCCTAACCACGGGCGCTTCTTACAGGGAAATCCTTTTACCGCTTTTTACTGCAGCGTAGATGGCATCAATGACTTGCATATCACGCAGACCTTCCTGACCATCAACAGGTACAATGGGAACTTTCCCATCCAGTATAATGGCAGCAAATTCATCCATTTGAATGGTTTGGTGTGTGATATGCGGATGTTGCAACTCCCCTTTGTTGGTGCGACCCTTGATGGGTCCATAACCAGTGGATGGTTGCAATTCGGCAAATCCTTTGTCCCCATTGAGGAAAAACCTGTCGAGATTGTTCATGCTGTATGTTGAAAGACAGGAAGCCACTGCTCCAGAAGGGAATCCCAACTGAAACTGGATGGTTTCATCCACCCCTTCGGCAAACTTAACAAAATCTGTTTTGGTTTCTTGGGCAGTTACCCATGTAGGTTCTTCCCCTATCATGTAGCGGGCACCATTCACGGCATATATGCCGATGTCCATCATGGATCCTCCACCCGCAAGGGATTTGTTCAAACGCCACTGTTTCGGATCCCCTATCCTGAAACCACACAATCCCTGAAAAAACTTTACCTGTCCGAACTCACCGGCATTGCGCATACGGATGATTTCCAGTGTCTTAGGTTCAAAGTGCATACGGTACCCTACCAATAATTGTACACCCGCCTTTTTGCAGGCGTCAACCATTTCTTTAGCTTCTTTGGCATTCAAGGCCATTGGTTTTTCCACAATTACATGCTTACCGGCCTTGGCCATGCGGATAGCCATATCCTTGTGCAATGCGTTAGGGGTGATGATGTAAACCGCATCGATATCAGCATTGTTTTTGATTTGGTCAACCGTTTCATAGTTATAACAGTTTGACTCC
>JACCDV010094070.1_pt1 | contig 14959 bp, 14 predicted proteins | sample 7446131 | NCBI WGS metagenome assembly JACCDV01 (sample SAMN15323448, study PRJNA562643) | freshwater metagenome | isolation source: river surface water | place: USA:Blue River Watershed | collected 2017-08-17 | reverse complement strand
ATAGCAACGATTTCCACATTTTCTTTTTCCAATAAACGACGGAAAGTAAGTCGACCGATACGACCAAAACCATTAATAGCAACTTTAATTTTTTTCATTGAATAAATTAATTTGATTTCATACAAAGACCAAATATAGCATTTAAAATGTATTATTCCAAGAACAATAGGATTAAATAAACGCTATTAAACGTTTACAAGGCCTATTTTACAAAAGTAAATCATAGTATTCTAATTTAGCTATTGTGCTAATTAATTGATTTTGTCGCATTTTTTACTCGGATACGTTTTTTATTCAAATTATTTTTGCATATTTGTATAAGAAAAAAATGCTCCAGATCGATGGGGTGGGGGAGTGACAGAATGTCACTTGTCTTTTTAGCTAATTTTCTAGCGAAATTTACCAAAATATTATTTTGTACAACTACATAACTGATTGATAATCAGCTAAATGACTTATTAAAGTTTAAGTTAAATTTAGTTCGTTTTTTTAGACTTTTTTCGTGCTCTTCATCACTAGGAGCCTATTTTATTTCCACTGATCTGGGGAAGCCAAGCCTTTTTTGATTAATTTGCAACTTCATTTATTGCATATCATTTTTATGAATTCTTTAGAAAATAGTATAATAGCCGCATGGGACAATCCAGAACTTCGTTCGAAGCCTGAAACCATCGAGGCAATAGAAAAAGTCGTAGACTTAGTGGATAGAGGGGAATTGCGTACAGCAGAACCAAAGGCTGATGGTAGCTGGCAAGTAAACGAATGGGTAAAGAAAGCGATCGTTATGTATTTCCCTATTCGCCAAATGGCCGTATCAGAAGTAGGAATCTTCGAATTCCACGATAAAATGCGTTTAAAGTCAAATTACAAAGAACTAGGTGTGCGCGTTGTTCCTCCTGCTGTTGCCCGTTATGGCGCATTCTTAGCGAAAGGAACGATTCTAATGCCCTCTTATGTGAATATTGGTGCTTATGTAGACGAAGGAACCATGGTAGACACGTGGGCAACCGTAGGATCATGCGCTCAAATCGGCAAACACGTTCACCTTTCCGGTGGTGTAGGCATTGGTGGCGTATTGGAACCACCTCAAGCTTCACCTGTCATTATTGAAGACGGAGCCTTCATTGGATCTCGTTGCATTGTGGTGGAAGGTGCTCACATAGGTAAGAAAGCTGTTTTAGGTGCTGGTGTAACCATTACAGGTTCATCTAAGATAATTGATGTTTCAGGCCCTGAGCCAGTAGAATACATCGGATATGTGCCTGAGAATTCTGTCGTTATTCCAGGAAGTATTCAAAAGACTTTCCCAGCAGGAACCTTCGGCGTACCGTGCGCCCTAATCATTGGTAAAAGAAAAGAAAGTACCGACTTAAAAACATCGCTTAATCAAGCATTAAGAGAGAATAACGTAGTCGTTTAGTAGATAACAAGAATTAATGCCCGGTTCATAGCCGGGCTTTTTTTATGGAAAATGAATTGAAAATCGGTGAATACAATCACCTTCGTATTATCAAAGAAGTACCTTTTGGCCTCTATCTAGATGGTTACGAAGATGAAATCCTATTACCCTTACAATACGTGCCTGAAACGTATGAAATCGATTCATCGATTGATGTATTTATCTACCGTGACTCTGAGGACCGCATTATTGCGACCACTTTAAAGCCATATGCCACCATCAAGCAGTTCGCTTATCTAGAGGTCAAATCAGTTACTCCACTCGGTGTTTTTCTAGAATGGGGATTAGCAAAAGACCTTTTCGTCCCTTTTAGTCAACAATACCAAAAAATGGTAGTAGGTAAATTTTACCTCGTTTACATATATTTGGATGCTCAAACAGACCGCATCGTCGCCTCAGCAAGAATTGAAAACTTCTTACCACCCTTTATAGAGGACGAAGAAAATCGGTTCGCTTCTGGGACAAAGATTGAAGCCGTTCCATTTGAATACACCGATTTAGGTATAAAATGTTTGGTTGACAATTGTAAAATCGGCATGCTATTCAAAAATGAAATATTTACAAATGTAATATTAGGCCAAAGTACATTTGTCTACATAGAGAACTTGCGCGAAGATGGGCGCCTTGATTTACGTTTGGAACCAATAGGAAGATTACGTTTGGATTCACAAGTAGAGAAAGTATTGCAGGCAATTAAAGACAATAAAGGTGTACTTTACCTACATGACAAAAGCCCTGCTGAAGATATCTATGATCAATTAGGTATGTCTAAAAAGGATTTCAAAAAAGCTATCGGTGGATTATACAAAAGTAAACTGATTGCGTTGCATTCTGATTGTGTGTCACTTTTGTAAACAGCTATTTAGCGAATTTGTATTTGTAAATAAATGTAAATTGTTTAAATTTGTAATACATTAATAATGTTTACAAAGATGAATCTAAGTGCTAAAATTGAATTGTTAATTCAGGCAAAGAAGTTAAGTGCCTCCCAGTTTGCGGATACCTTAGGAATACCACGTAGTAGTATCTCTCACATTCTTTCAGGAAGAAACAAACCCAGCTTAGATGTCGTACAGAAGATTCTCATTGCCTTTCCTGAAATCCCTGCAGAAGAGTTATTAGATGATAAACGAGATTTATCGATAGTAGTCTCTGCTCCCAAAGTAGTGGCGACTCCAATTACTTCAACTCCATCCCTTTTTGATGCCGTTACGCCTAGCGCCCCAGAATCGCCTGTAAATAATTTAGCTGAACAAACGATCGTACAATCGAATCTCAGACGACCTAGAGAAAGTAGTCCAAAATTAAGCCAACCGGTCGCTGCTCCTGCATCTACCACTCATTTGGCTAAGAAGATTGAACGCGTGCTTATCTTTTATACTGATGGCACTTTCTCAGAGAGCAAGCCTCAGTAAATAAGAATTGTAAACAAAAATCGGACTTATCCACATTTCGCTTTCGAGTTATCCACAAGTTATCCACACTTGTGCACAATTGTATTTTCAGTTTCCCTCTTTTCCCCAAAAATCCGATATTGCTAGAGACCCATTAATTGATTAATTTTAATAAATTGAATATATATAATGGAAAAACTAGACTCATTGAATCAGGTGGCACAATTTCACCAAACCTTTGGAGCTCCTGTATTAGCTCAACCCACCATCCCAGCCATAGAGCGTTGTAATTTACGCGTTAGCCTATTAGCAGAGGAATTAGATGAATTGAAAGAGGCCATAGCCGCAAACGATTTAGTGGAAGTGGCAGATGCACTTTGTGACTTACAATACGTGCTTTCGGGTGCGGTGCTTGAGTTTGGACTAGGTGAAAAATTTGTCGAATTATTCAATGAAGTGCAACGTTCTAATATGTCTAAAGCCTGTTCTTCCTTGGAAGAAGCCGAATATACGGTGAAATTCTATCAGGATAAAGATGGCACAGAGGCAGAGATTCAAGCAGAGAATGGAGTATGGAAAGTGTACAGAAAATCTGATAATAAAGTATTAAAATCAATCAATTATTCTCCAGCTGACTTGAAATCCATTCTGAAATGATCAAAATTCTCCTCATAGAAGACGAACCTAAAACCGTTCAATCCTTAAAACAGGGGTTAGAGGAAAACAACTATGAGGTAGAAGTGGCCTATGATGGAACTATCGCGAAGCAATTGGCATTACGTAATAGCTATTCACTGATTGTTTCAGACATCATCATACCAGGTATTAATGGCATAGATCTTTGTAAACAATTGAGAGCTGAGGGTATTCAAACCCCCATCTTAATGCTAACTGCGCTAAGTACAACGGATGACAAACTCGTGGGATTTGATGCAGGAGCGGATGATTATTTAGGGAAGCCATTTGATTTTAAGGAATTTTTAGCGCGCATTAAAGCATTGTTAAAAAGATCATCCCAAACTCAAATTGAAGCTCAAGTACTCAAGTTCGCGGATTTAGAAATGGACCTCATTAGTAAATTAGTTACTCGTTCTGGCCAATCCATTAATTTAACGTCCAAAGAGTTCCAATTACTCGAATACTTTTTAAGAAACCAGGAAATGGTGATTTCAAAAGCACAAATTGCCGAGAATATTTGGGAAGTAGAGGATGAAAATAGTTCTAATTTAATCGAGGTTTATGTCAACTATTTGCGTAAAAAGGTAGATAAAGGCTTTGCGAGCAAGTTAATTCATACCCAATTTGGTAGAGGATATATCCTTAAAAACGAATAATCATGCAAATTAGATCCAGGCTGACCTACCAGTTTACCTACCTCGTTTCTGCGATTTTATTCGTATCCTATTTCGTCATCTATTTATTTACACAAGAGAATTACAAGGATAAATTTTATAGCCGTTTACGCCAAAAAGCAAACACAACCGCCCAGCTAGTCGTCAATGTAAACCAAGTAGATTCCAAATTAATGGGAATCATCGGGCAAACTAACCGTGATTTATTATACCGGGAGAGTGTTTTAGTTTACGATTTATGTAACGAACGAATCTACGCCTCGAACGATAGTATCAACCTTCACATTGACGTTGATCTAATTAAACAAGTTCGTCAAAAGCAGGAAATACGCTTTCAACGAGAAGATATTGAGGTATTGGGCACCGTATTTGCTACCCCAGAGGGACGTTTAGTGGTTTTTGCAGGGGCAGTCGACCAATATTCAGCCGAAAATGCAAAAGATCTAAAGAATATCTTAATTGCCTTATTTCTCTTATTTATCCTCATTGTAGTGCTCTCAGGCTGGTTTTTTGCCGGTCAAGCAGTTAATCCAATTTCTGAAGTAATACAACAAGTTGATAAATTATCGCCCAAACGTCTAGAAGAACGCCTCAAATCGCCTGATTTTGAGGACGAAATAGGGAAGATGGTGTCTACGGTCAACCGACTCTTAGAACGCATCGAGAATGCCTTTAAATTACAAAAAACATTCATTGCGAACGTTTCGCATGAATTGAAAAACCCTTTGACCAAAATATCATCTCAACTGGAGGTAAGTCTTCTAAAAGAAAGAGAATTAGGGGATTATAAGAAAACGATCAGTTCGGTATTAGAAGATACCCAAGAATTAGCCGCAATCACAGAATCCTTACTTGAACTGAACAAATTAAGTCTATCTGACAGCCAAACAGGTTTTAATGAGTGGAGAATCGACGAAATACTTTGGGAAGCCAGAAGTTTAACCCAAAAATTAAACTCCGCTTACAAAGTCAGCATTGACACGTCCCATATGCCAGAAGACGAGGAAATGCTCTTAATTAAAGCAGATGATAAACTAATTTTGACGGCATTAAAGAATTTGATGGAAAACGCCTGCAAGTTCAGCCCCTCAAAATCAGCCCAAGTTTCCTTCAAGAATTCAGGTAATTCCATCCAAATTTTCGTCAGAAACGAAGGTAAAGGCATACCTGCAAACGATTTACCATACATCTTTCAACCATTCTTTAGAGGCGAAAATACGGCCTCATCTAAAGGCTACGGTATCGGTTTATCCCTGGTTGAACGAATCATTCAATTACATAATGGCCAAATCTCGGTGGTTTCTGTTCCTGATTCCTATACGGAGTTTACGGTGACGTTTCACGTCAGTGGACAGTAAACAGTGGACAGTGGACAGTGGACAGTGGACAGTCGTCAGTGGACAGTGGACAATATTCACAGTAATCGTCAGGAATAGATAAGAGATTATAGAGTATAGAGTAAAGATCGCTTATACTAGCTACTGTCGACTGACCACTGACCACTGACCACTATCCACTGAAATGTTATATAATTTATATTATGTTAAATAGATTCTTAACCACATGAAAAGGGCCACCTATTTCTAAGCAGCCCTTTCAGATTAATAAGCTATCAACTATCGACTTACTTCTCTAACTCAGCTAATTTAGCCTCGTCCTTTAACTCACGATAAACTTGCTTCAAGATTTCTTTCAAGTCTTCGTCTTTCTTTAATTTAAAAGCGCGCTCAAAATATGGCAATGCTTCATTGTATTTTACCGCTAATTTAGCTTCTATTTCCTTACCAGTCTTCTTGTACTCGTTCATGTCCATGCTATTAACCAGACGCTTAATTTCTTGCGCATCATTATAGTGGTAAGCACCTAACTGGTACAATGCATCGTAATTCGTTGCATCAGCTTCTAAAACCTTTGTGTAGTAGGTAGGCAGATTAGCACGAATTTCTGCAATTTTCGCAGTTAATTCATCCATCTTAGCCTTATTTGCTGCTGCATCCCCTGCCACCGCTTCTGCTGCTGCCTTCTCTTCTTTGATACCCGCTAAAACATCAGTCAATTCTTTCACTTTAGCTTCTAAACTAGCTACTTGGCTGTTTACAGATGCTTTTGCTTTAGGCGTAGTCGCTGATTTCAATTTTGATTTAGTACGCGTTACCTCCTCTTTGAAAGCCGAAATTTGGTCATTTTGACTTGCCAAACGACGATCAACTTCTTGAACTTTAATTGATTTCTCTTGAATCTTTCTTAATTCATCATTTAAAGAGGCTACTTTGTTTTCATACAATAAACCTAAATTCAACCAAGAAACCGCATCCTTAGGATCATTAGCAGTAGTTTGTGTTAATTGTACAATGGCTTGATCTATGCGATTGAAAGCAATTAACATATTGAACTTCTCCCCTTTCAAGTCTTTGTTTCCAGGGTAAAGGGCAATCGCTTTTTCAATCAGGTTTAACGCTTTATCTTCATCCTTGTTGTTTTTGTAGATTTGAGATAGTCCGTATAAAATGGCTAAATCCTTACCACCGATGGACATGTATTTCTCATAGGCTGCTTGCGCAATCTTGTCTTCTTGGCATAATTGAGCCGTTACACCTGTGTACATCGCATTAGTCGTGTCATTAGGAGCAATTTCTGAGGCTTTAGACATATAACGAAGTGAACCGCGGTAATCTTTACCTTGGTACTTAATCACGCCAAGATTTAAAAAGGCGTTCGAATATTTCTTGTCAGCAAACAATTGATCTACTTCCTTAGCTACCGAACCTTTTTTACCATCCTTTGTATCTAATTTAATTGCCTCATTAGCATATTCATAAGCTAGGAATGGCGCGTCTGGATTCGTTAATGTAAACGTGGAGTCTGGAAACAAAGATAAATCTAAATAAGCTTGAGAGCGATTTAACCATGATCTCGCTTTCAAAGGTGATTTTTTTACCTCTTCGTCAGATTTTTTGATCGCATCGCTAATGTTCTTTTTTTGAGCATCAAGTAATGCTTTTTCTGCTTGGCCAAATGAAGCATTCATCGCCAAAGCCACAGTAAATAGGGATAAAAGTAGTTTTTTCATTGTTTTATTTAATTAAAAAAAAGCCCGTACTCACGTACGGGCAAATAAAATTATTCTTCAGTTACGTCCTCAGCTGGTGCTTCAGATGCAGTCCCCTCCCCTCCTTCTGGAGCTTCAGTTACTTCACTTGATGGATCAACAGTTTCAGTTAATTCCACACCTTCTAATACCTCTACCTCTTCTGGCTCGGGCTCTTTTTCGATTTTTGTTACAGACGAAATCTCATCTGAATCATTCTTTAAGCGAATTAATTTAACCCCTTGTGTATTTCGTCCCATCACGCGAAGTTCTGCGACGCTCGTACGAATTAAAATACCTGCTTTGGTAATAATCATCAAGTCATTGTTATCGTTCACTTCCTTGATAGCGACTAAATTACCTGTTTTCTCCGTGATATTCAAGGCTTTAACCCCTTTTCCACCCCGGTTTGTTAAACGGTAATCTTCTACCTCAGAACGTTTTCCAAAACCTTTTTCAGATACCACTAATAATTGTTGTACCTCCGGATCAGAAACGCAAACCATTCCAACTACTTTCTCCGTAGGAATCTTCTCGTCTATCCAAATACCTTTCACACCGGCAGCGGAACGACCCATTGGACGGACACGTGTCTCTTCGAAACGAACAGAACGACCGGTGTTAGTAGCAATGACGATTTGGTTATTTCCATTCGTTAATGCAACATCTAGTAAACGATCCCCTTCACGAATAGTGATGGCAATGATACCATTTTGACGTGGACGAGAATAAGCTTCTAATGATGTTTTCTTAATCGTACCGTCTTCTGTACACATCACAATGAAATTATTATCAATGTAATCTGGATCAGTAATTGATTTTACGTTAATTACGGCTCTAATAGTATCCCCGTTCTCGATATTCATCAAGTTTTGTATTGGACGACCTTTAGAAACCTTAGAACCTTCTGGAACCGCGTAAACACGTAACCAGAAACATTTACCACGTTCTGTGAAGAATAATAACCAGTTGTGCATCGTTGCGGAGAACAAATGCTCGGTATAGTCATCATCTTTCGTCGCAACAGCACGAGAACCTACTCCTCCGCGTGACTGCGAACGGTATTCAGTAATCGGTGTGCGTTTAATATACCCTTGAGCAGAGACAGTAATTAACATCTCGTCATCTGCAATCATATCTTCTACAGAGAATTCTTCATCTGTCATGTTGATTTGCGTTCTACGCTCATCACCATACCGTTGTTTGATGTCGTTTAATTCGTCTTTGATGATCTGTAATTGACGTTCTGGTTTGGCCAAAATATCTTCCAAATCTTCAATCAACTTCATAATCTCTGCAAACTCATTCATGATCTTCTCCCGCTCCATACCAGTTAAGCGTTGTAAACGCATCTCCAGAATAGCCTTCGATTGAAGTTCAGACAAGTTGAATTTAGACATTAAGCCTTCTTGAGCCGCATTCGGATCTTTCGACTCACGGATTAACTTAATTACTGCATCTAAGTTATCTAGTGCAATAATAAAGCCTTCCAAAATATGTGCACGCTTACGCGCCTCACGTAAATCGTACTGCGTACGACGTACGATAATTTCATTTCTATGCTCTACGAAGTGGTGAATCAAGTCTTTTAGATTCAACATCATAGGGCGGCCTTTTACTAAGGCTACGTTATTCACTGAGAACGACGATTGTAAAGCCGTATGCTTGTAAAGATTATTCAATACGACATTAGCTACCGCATCACGCTTCAGATCGAAGACGATACGCATCCCTTGGCGGTCAGACTCATCACGAATCTCAGATATACCTTCGATCTTCTTGTCGTTCACTAAATCAGCACATTGCTTGATTAATGTCGCCTTATTAACCATGTAAGGAATCTCAGAAACAACAATCTGCTCTTTACCTGTCTTAGACGTATCAAAAGTCGCGTTACCCCGAACTACAATACGGCCACGTCCTGTCTCGAAAGCATTGCGAATACCTTGAACACCATAAATGGTTCCACCCGTAGGGAAATCCGGCGCCTTGATGTATTGCATCAATTCAAGAATCGTGATATCTCGATTATCAATATAGGCCGAAATGCCATCCACCACCTCGTTCAGGTTGTGTGGTGCCATATTCGTCGCCATACCTACCGCGATACCCGAAGTACCATTTAATAGTAGATTAGGAATCTTAGCTGGTAAAACCGTAGGCTCTTCCAGGGAATCATCAAAGTTAGGTTGGAAATCAACCGTCTCTTTGTTCAAATCAGAAAGCAACTCATCCGCAATACGCTTCAAACGAGCCTCCGTATAACGCATCGCTGCAGGAGAATCACCATCCACGGATCCAAAGTTACCTTGGCCATCCACTAAAGGATAACGCAATGACCAATCTTGGGCCATACGCACCATCGTATCATACACAGATGAATCACCGTGTGGGTGATACTTACCAAGTACCTCCCCGACAATACGAGCAGACTTCTTATAGGATTTGTTGTAACTAACCCCCAGTTCCTCCATTCCGAATAATACCCTTCTATGAACTGGCTTTAATCCATCTCGCACATCTGGAAGCGCACGAGACACAATAACTGACATCGAATAATCGATGTACGCCCCTCTCATTTCATCTTCGATGTTGATAGGGATAACATTGCTTTGTAATGACATAAAAACTGTTTTGATTCAAAAGAAAAACACAACAAAAAGCGGTATTTTTCAATAGAACAAATATCTTAAATTTTGCCTATTTTTCCAAGAAAAAATGATGCTAAAATGAGGGGATTATTTTTTGCGTACAGAAGATTCCCGTACAATCAATTTTGTCTTCAAAACTTCCACTCTAGGAACCGGATTATCGGTTTTTTGTTCGATCTGTTCTAACAGTAATTCTACAGATAATCGACCTATTTCTTCCAGCGGCTGAGCAATAGAGGAAATTGTGGGTGAGACTAAAGAACAGATCGGTTCATTGTTAAAGCTGACAATTTTTAGTTCTTCCGGAACAGAAATATTTAACTCGCGCAAGGCAATTAAAACACCGATAGCTAGTCGATCCGAAACCACTAAAATACCATCAGGACGATTCACCTCTTTCATGAGTTGGTGCGTCTTTTCGATAGCTGAATCTTGAAAGTAATCACTATGGATAATTAAATTAGCATCCGCCTCAATCCCCGCCTCTCCTATCGCTCGTAAATACCCTAACCGACGTTGATTACTTACAGAAACATTTTTAGGACCTGCTAAAAAAGCAATCCGCTTACACCCATTTTCAATCAAGTGTTTGACTGCTTCATAGGCTGACTGCTCATTATCCACCATCACTTTGGAAGCATCAATTTCTTCACTATCCCGGTCAAAAAAGACCAAGGGAATACCCTTGCGCTGTAATCGAGTCAAATGATCAAAATTCACGGTTTCGCGTGACAAAGAAATAATGATCCCTTCCACTTGAGAACGTGACAAGTTCTGTATGTTAGTTAATTCCCGTTCGAATGATTCCTGAGTTTGAGCAATAAGTAAAGAATAGCCGGCTGCAATAGCGGCATCCTCTATCGCTTTAACAACGGTTGAAAAGAAATAATATCCTAGATCTGGAACGATTAATCCAAGTGTTTTCGTTTTAGACTTAACTAAACTAGTTGCAAGAACATTAGGCTGATAATCAAGTTCTTGTGCTAAATCAAGTACTAACTTTTTAGTATCGGGATGGATATCTGGTAAATCACGTAAAGCCCTGGATACGGTTGCCACTGAAACACCCAGCTGTTTGGCAATATCTTTAATGGTAACTTGGTGACGCATTTGTAGTAGTTAGCTTATCCAAAATTACACAATAAATCTTTACAAAATTCAATCAAGACGATAAACGACTGTACTTTTACCTTTGGAGATTCCCATAGGTGGATTTTCCTTTGAAATTTGTACTAGAATGGCTACTTCTTCAGAAAGTTCTGCTTTAATTTTTTGGGCAATATTTTCTGCTACAGTTTCTAATAAATCAACAGGAATGGACATTACTTGCTTGCAAATCAAATAAATCAGCGAATAATCAATAGTATTAGCGATATCATCTGAGAAATTAGGCTGAGATTCAGCTTCGACTAAGACATCTAACGTATACCAATTTCCTAAAATTCGCTCCTCCGGATACAATCCGTGAAAGGCAAAAATGCGTATATCATCAATAGAAACTTGGTAGCTAGCCATAAATTAATTGATCTCCCCTACTTTACCTCTTGGCCCTGTTGATTTTGCATAAGCCTCTAATACCTTGTTTAAAGTAGGCAAACCATCATCCGAAACGGTTTCTAAGCTTATTTTAGGTTTAGGACCACGTTTTGCGGTAGGCTTTTCGGCAGATTTAGCTTTTGGTTTAGGACCACGCTTAGCAGCTGGTTTAGCGGCTGATTTAGCGACCTTGGCAGCGGGCTTAGCAACTTTTTTAGCAGCTGGTTTAGCAGGTTTAGCGACCTTATCGGAAGGCTTAATTGCCTGATTATCAGAACTCAATTTCAATTCAGCATGCAATTTCGGCTTAGGACCTCGTTTTGCTGGGGTGGCCTTAGTTACAGGTTTTACCTTCGCCGCAGGTTTTACTTTCGCGGCAGGTTTTACTTTAATAGTAGTTTTCTGCTTGGCGCCAGATTTAGCTTTAGGCTTATTTTTAACCCCAGGTTTGCGACCTCTTTTAGCGGCCGCCGCTGGTGCTAAAAGAGGCTGAACTCCAGACTCAGTTACATCCTTAATAATATCCCAAGAAGCAATTGAACCCAAGGTTTGCTCCGAAATTTGCTTTAGTTGGTTGGCTATTTCAATTTTTGCCTCTTGGAGATTGCGCAATTGACGCTCCTGCTCCTTTAATTCTTGATTTGCTTGTGCTAAGGTTTGTTTACGCTCATTTTCGGTCAATACGGCCTGCTTTTGGGCTTCCGTATCAGCCTTCTTTTTAATCGCCTCAGCTTCTTTTGATGCTTTATCTAAGATCGATTTCGCTTCTTTCTCCATCTTGGCCGCGAAATTTTGCTGGCTTTCTTCAGCTAATTTCAAGGCTCTAAATAAACTAGATTCAATTTCTCTTAATCGAGCTACCTCAGCTTCTAATTCGGCTGTTTTCTGATTCGATTTTGCTAATGCATTTTGAGATTCGGTCTCCTGATGCTGTACACTTTGAACATAGGCGTCTACTTCTGAGACGTCATAACCGCGAAAAGATTTTGAAAATGAAGCTTCCAAATTGAGATAGATTTAGGTATACAAATGCTAAAATAGGAAAAAAATTAAATAATTTTCCAAATGGAAAGATTTTTATCATCCGAGGCTGAAACCAATAAATCATCAAATGAAGACCAAATTAGTTTATTAACTGAATTTTTATGTCCTCCGTGACGAGACGCATCTAGCACTTTACGCAATTTCAAACCAGCGGATTCCCAAATCTTAATCGTCTTGTCCATACTAGCGGTGGCTATCCATTTTCCATCTGGAGAAATCTGTAAATCATGAATGGCATAAATATGCCCTATCACCTCGTTAGATAAGGAAAAATCAGCAGACCAATGTTTAATTCTTGCATCTTTCCCTACGCTGTAGAGCTCCTCTCCCCTATTTTGGAGGGAAAAAACAGATGAATCATGCGCCTGAAATGCTTTTACTAATTGAAAGGACGTATCAAAAATCCGAATAAATCCATCCGAATAGCCTACAGCGACTTGATCATCAGCTAAAACGCAGAAACATCGAACACTTTTATCACTCGCCTTGATATGCTTTATAATGGATTTCGTTGCGATATCCACTACGGTAATCAAACCCTCATTATGCCCTATCCAAGCAGTAGAACCTACAAATACAATAGAAAAGATGGATAAGCCTTTAGTCGGAATCGAGAAAACTTTAGTTTGATCAGTGACTTGAATTCCTTGAATTCCCTCATAATTATGACCTATCCACAAGATTCCTGAAGCATCAAGCTTCATCGCGTAAACGGAGCCATCGATTTGGGCAATTACTTTCCCCAAATCTGGTTTTGCCAGATTCCATTGTACCACCCAGCCATCAGAACCTGCTGAATAAAACAGAGATTCCAATCCCTTTTCTAGTGCATAAACGGGTCCTCGGTGTCCTGAAAAGGTATCAATACGTTCAATTTGCAACGTGCTCAAATAATTTAAATCGATTTAGCTACAAAAATGATAATTTTACGTCCAATTATTCCCTTTTATGCCCCAATTTTTTTCAAAAATAAGCGACGTTGATTTCCAAATATTGGTTTGGAAAATAGACGAACCATTGGCTTTTTTTGAAACATTTCCGACGTCCTGGTCAACTCCAGCCATAGAAAATCCGATTAAAAAACTAGAATCGATGGCTGCGAGGTTTTGTTTGCATCAGCTTTCATCTGAATTTGACAGACTAATTCTTGTCCAAAACGACCGAAATAGGCCCTTTTTTCAGCATTCTGACTGGCACATCAGCTTAACTCACTCCTACCCCTACGTGGCAGCAGCTTGTTCTAGAAAATATCGGATCGGGGTAGATATTGAGAAACCAGGGAGAAATATTGAGAAAATTGCCCCTCGATTTTTGAGCCCTACGGAATTAGAAAAATGGAATGAATCATCGAATTTATTGACTTTGGCCTGGTCAGCTAAGGAATCAGTCTACAAAGCAGTGGGAAAACCGGGATTATCGTTTCAAAAAGAAATTATAATTAGTGATTTTGATCAAAATCCCAGTAAAGCTCACCTAATCACCGGAGAGGAAATTAGCTTATATTGGGACGAATACCCAGATTTCAGCCTAACCGTAGCCCTACTCTAACAAATCAATCAGCTCAGATAATTCATCTTTGTAATCTGTCTCGCCTGATTTTTCGAAAGCCATCATCAAGTTGCGAATAACGCGTCTAATGATTTCCAAGTTTGAACAAGGATTATAATAGATTTCGTTAGGCGTTAAATTCAATTGCGCGATGTAATTATCGATGTCGATCTTGTTAAAGATCAAACCTTTGTTGAATACATTGATGTAAAACTGCAGGCCGTTTTGTTTATAGGTCAAAACGAAAAGATTAGGCAAATTTACGCCGTAGATGGGCATTCCTAATTTTTGGGCGATCCACATGTAGATAACACAAAGGCTGATGGGATTCCCTTTTTTGGACGATAACACATTGTTTATGAACGAATTATTCGCCGCGTGAAAGTTCTTCGAGTTAGGACCAAACTTCAACTGCTCAAAAATAGCCGTATTCAATACTTTTACCTGATCCATGGGATGCAATTCCTCGCGCATTTGAGGCCAAACCTCATAATACAGCTGATCCATCTCTAATTTCAACTGGTCAAAACGGTAATCAGGGTACCGATACGTCGCTAAAATCCACATTCCCTCTAAAAGATCCATCCCGCCCGATTCTTTCCAAAGCTGCAAACGAGTCTTCACCGATTGCCACTGGAAATCATGAATCAAGTTCTCAATCTTAGTTTGAAGGAGGGGATTTAGACTTTCCGTCTCCCATTCCGACTCTAATACCGGAATAATGGACGGTCCTAAGGTTCGAATTTGCTGTTCCACCATACTAACGACTTCTTGATCAGAATCGTCTAATAAATGAATCATTGCTTTAATGGCAGCATCCGTCATAGGTAACGTATATTTTTGACAAAATTAAAGACAATTGGCCTATTTTCACTTAAATTTGTCTT
>JACCDV010207041.1_pt1 | contig 14961 bp, 15 predicted proteins | sample 7446131 | NCBI WGS metagenome assembly JACCDV01 (sample SAMN15323448, study PRJNA562643) | freshwater metagenome | isolation source: river surface water | place: USA:Blue River Watershed | collected 2017-08-17 | reverse complement strand
TGTTACGGTCGCAAGTCTTATGCATAAGTTGCCCAATAGTCATGCCCAGGTAATTGTGACCCCAGGCCCTGGAGTGGTCGAACAGGCGCCGAGGTCTGGTCGAAAAAAAGCCCTTTAATTACCTTGGGTACGACTTTCGGAGCGGTAATAGATCGCACTAATATTTCACCTTGTAAATAAAGGCTCTGAGGCTGTTTTATGCCTGTGTGCAATTAAGTGTCGTTTTAAACGACAAATTATTAATAAAGAGGGGTAGCAATTGCTACCCCTTGATAGTTACTACTATTTTATTTATTGAAACATATCGGCGTTCATCACCTTAGTCCATGCTGCGACAAAGTCATATACAAACTTCTCCTTATTATCATCCTGAGCATAAACCTCTGCGTATGCACGTAGTACTGAATTAGAGCCAAAAACTAAATCTACTCTTGTGGCTGTCCATTTGGTTTTGCCGGTAGCACGATCGACGATATCGTAGCTATTGCGTCCTGTTGGCTTCCAGCTATAGCTCATATCTGTTAGGTTGGTAAAGAAGTCATTGCTTAAGACGCCTTCCTTATTGGTAAACACACCATGTTTAGATCCGCCATAGTTGGTGCCAAGTACTCTCATACCGCCAACTAGAACAGTCATTTCCTGGGCAGTTAATCCCATGAGCTGAGTTCGATCTAGCAACAATTCTTCAGGCTCAACTACATAGTTTTGCTTTAGCCAATTACGGTAGCCATCGGCTACGGGTTCTAGCACTTCAAATGACTGAACATCGGTCATTAATTGATTGGCATCGCCACGACCCGGAGTAAATGGCACTTTTATATTGAAACCCCCAGCTTTAGCGGCTTGCTCAATACCAATATTGCCAGCGAGAACAATGATGTCAGCAATACTCGCTCCTGTCTTTTTAGAAATAGCTTCATAGACCTTAAGCACTTTTGCTAAGCGTTCAGGTTCATTGCCAACCCAATCCTTTTGAGGAGCTAAGCGAATACGCGCTCCATTAGCGCCACCACGTTTGTCTGAACCGCGGAAAGTACGTGCGCTATCCCAGGCAGTAGCGATCATCTCGCTGTTAGACAGGCCGCATGCTTTGATCTTTGCCTTAACTGCTTTGAGGTCATATTTTTTTGAACCTTTTGGAATCGGATCTTGCCAGATCAAATTTTCTTTGGGCACATCTGGTCCAAAGTATCTTGCTTTAGGTCCCATATCGCGATGGGTGAGTTTGAACCAAGCTCTTGCAAAGGTTTTTGAGAAGTAGGCTTGATCCTTGTAGAATTTTTCTGAAATCTTGCGATATTCAGGATCCATCTTCATGGCCATATCCGCATCAGTCATCATGGGCATGGTGCGAATGGAAGGATCTTCTACATCAACGGGCTTATCTTTCTCTTTGATATTAATGGGCTGATATTGCCAAGCACCTGCTGGGCTCTTAGTTAATTCCCAGTCATAGTTAAGCAATAAATGAAAGTAGCCGTTATCCCATTTTGTAGGATGGGTCGTCCAGGCGCCTTCAATGCCGCTCGTAACCGTATCACGACCGACCCCTCTGGTTTTGTGATTCATCCAGCCAAGACCTTGCTCTTCAATTGGGGCGGCTTCTGGTGCGGGCCCTAAGTTTTTTGCGTTGCCATTACCATGGGCTTTACCGACAGTATGTCCGCCAGCTGTGAGTGCAACAGTTTCTTCATCATTCATTGCCATGCGAGCAAATGTCACCCGAATATCATGCGCTGTTTTGAGTGGGTCAGGCTTGCCATCAACGCCTTCTGGATTAACGTAAATCAGCCCCATCATGACCGCGGCTAGTGGGTTGGCCAAATCACGCTCGCCGGAATAGCGAGAGCCCTCGCCACCGCTTTTTTGGAGCCACTCTTTTTCAGAGCCCCAGTAGATATCTTTCTCTGGATGCCAAATATCTTCACGACCAAAAGAGAATCCAAAAGTTTTCAGGCCCATGGATTCATAGGCTAGGGTGCCAGCTAGAATCATCAGATCGGCCCAGCTAATTTTGTTGCCATATTTCCTTTTAATAGGCCACAAAAGTCGACGGGCTTTATCTAAGTTAGTGTTATCTGGCCAAGAATTCAGTGGCGCAAAGCGTTGATTACCTGTTCCTGCGCCACCTCTGCCATCTGCAATGCGATAAGTGCCGGCTGAGTGCCAAGCCATACGAATCATCAGGCCACCATAATGACCCCAGTCGGCAGGCCACCAATCTTGACTAGTGGTGAGTAATTTTTTGAGATCCTTTTTAAGTGCTTTGACGTCGAGCTTTTTGAGTTCCTTTCGATAATCAAAAGATGGTCCTAATGGATTTGTCTTGGTATCGTGCTGGTGAAGAATGTCAAGATTAAGTGACTTGGGCCACCAGGCCATTGGAGTATTACTAGATTCTGTATTGGCGCCGTGAGCTAAGGGGCAACCGCCTTTTGATGTCATATGACCTCCTAAAAAAATAACTGGTTTAGGTATCTGCCTTATTTGTAAGATTAGTACAAAAATGATCTTATTATAAGTCACGCAATGGTTATATTTGTAAGAGCACTAAAGTACTAGTAACTCATTGAATGTAAATACATATTTCTCATTACCCATTAATACAATGATGTTTTTGGTTCTGCGTATGCTTGGTCAATCTAGGTAAGGATTCCAAGCAGTGAATATTTGAAATGTGAGCCCTAACCAATGGGTACCAACCGTCATTGGGTATGTCGTTTAAAACGACAATGCTTTCAGTGGGCTTGAGAACGCTTTCTACTTGCCAAATATTTGACGCCATCCTCGCTATAGCGTTCTGAATGAGCTTGGTTAAAGTCAAGATGAAATACGTCTCCTATCAAGTAATGAGTATGATTGCCCTCAATTTCAATATCAATAGAGCCTTCAATGACGAGTGCAAGCACTTCAAAATCATGAGTATGCGAACCTAAATATCCATTTGGAGGTTGCTCAACTAAGACGGGCTCAGGAAACCCATGTTGATTGAGTAAGTTTAAAAACTCTGGCTTTGTCATTTGCTAAGCAACCTTAAATATTTAGACCAAAGCAATATCAACTTCAATATTGCCCCTTGTTGCGTTGGAGTAAGGACAAACCTGATGAGCTGTATCCACTAAATCCTTTGCAACTGACTTTTCTAAGCCGGGTAAGGCTATGGCCAATTTGACAGCGATACCAAATCCTTGTGGGATTGGACCAATGTCAACACTGGCATCGATAGAAGCATCATCAGGCACCTTAACCTTTTTTAGTCCAGCAACATGCTTGAGTGCCCCCATAAAGCAAGCTGAATAACCAGCGGCAAAGAGTTGTTCAGGATTGGTTGCTGTACCAGTGCCACCCATTGCTTTTGGCAACGCTAGGTCGACATTGAGTAGACCATCATCACTAACGGCTTTGCCATCTCTACCCCCAGTGGTGTGAGTATGAGCTGTGTACATTACTTTTTCGAGTTTGTTCATAGTATTACCCCTTCAATTAAAAAATATGGTGACTGTGTAAGTATTGGGTGGCGCCAATGGCGATTCCAGCAATATCAATGGCGGCGCCGATAATCAAGCGAGTGGGTTCTGTTTTTCTCAAGGCATTGATGATCATGGCTTGCCTCCATTAATGGCATTACTAAAGAATGTTGCCAAGTCTTTTTCAAACTCATGATTGAGAAAGTACAAGCTCTCAGATAAGTAGTGATGGTTCTTCATTTCTCGCTCCTTTCGTTTGTTAATGGCGATGGGGTGATTCTGAGCCGATATTTGTTATCAGTCCAATGAATAAAATAGAATCTGGTTATCGAGAAAATCGATTATTGGCTTTGGCACTATAGGCCTGGTCGACTCCGCCCTGGATCACCAAGAAACATCGAAACCACCTTCGGGTGGCTTTTCCTTGAGTTCTCGGAGTAGTAATAGATCGCACTAAAAAATCACCCAATTAAATCAGATGCATAGAGTTGACTTAATTGGGTGTGTGACAGAGTGTCGTTTTAAACGACATTAACTACATTAGACAAAGATTTATTACAAATCATAACGATTAATAATTCCGCTTCGAGTTATTACTTTCAGATGAGCAAGGATTGTTCGACGCAAAGGCAATAAATCTCTTCGAGCAAGATTACACAAATACTCTAGATCATATTCAGGATACTTATTCCAATTAAAGTCAGGAATTAAATCGCAAACTAGATGCAATGAAGAATGATGTAATTGGACTACCTCAGTTAAATTTTGTGAGCTAGCTTGAAGATTTTCTAATGCCATTACAGTAGGCTTAATAAGTTTAAAAATTTTCTTTTCATCTAGCCAATAGATTGAAAAATTTAACTCCCCCACTTCCATACGAAAAAAGTCAGAAATAAGCTTTGCATCTGTGGCAATGCAAATACGGTCAGTGTAATTAAGCTTCTTAAGCTGATCATATTTCGCAAATAATTTCATCTCGCGCTCAATTGATAAATTTTTTGGAGATTGATGCTGAAAATATACATCCTGCTTAGATCCCAATAATTTTTTAATTCGTTCACAATTTAAATCTTCAGAAACATCATAAAAAATAAATGCACGAGGATATTTCATATTTTTACCCTAAGAAAATTTAGCAATAACTTTGCCTGTGTAGTTAGGCAAAATTTGTACTTTGGCGTTGCTCAAATCAATTGAGCGAAAGCCTTTCTTAAACTCCATATCAAACCAAGCAAGTTTTGCTTTGGCACAGAGTTTCTGTCCAAGCGCATGAAAAGAATTAATGCCGCTAGCAAGTTCTATTACGCCATTAATATCTGCGGATCGATATTTAGCATTAGAAACGCGAATTGCATAAGCATTAATAACCTGTGAATATTCAACTGGAATCGCTGTTTTACGGGTATGTGGTGCAGCCATGTCTATTTCCTTAAAAAGTGAATTGATTAGATTTGTAGCGACGAGCTTGACGAGCTACGTTATTAATTACATTTCGCAGTGACCCGTTAGCCCCTTTGATAGTAGGAATTAGTTCTTCGTCGTTTAAAACAACATCGTGTGCTGCTATGATTTTTCGAGCAATCGGTAAGTAATCCTCGGTTTTTGAGGCATTCATCTCCACAAGTACGCAGCGATCTAATAAACCTTTGTCTAGCTTTGATACGCTATTGGTCGTCATCACAAATACACCGCGAGTGGTGTTTAGAGAAGACTTGAGGCTCTCCTGGGCTTGTTTGGTAAGTACATCAACCTCATCAAGAATGATGTAGTGTTTTCCGCTCGCATTTAAAGAGGTAGTTGCAAGAATCTTGTCAATTGTTTGTGACACCTGTACGCCATTAAAGCCTTGGCGACAAGCAATATAAGATTCAGGCAGACTTAGAACTTGCCCAGTTGTACCGTGCTCAATTGCTTCGGGCAGAATCTTGGCTAAGGTAGTTTTACCTGTTCCATAAACGCCGTATAGAAGCACTCCACTCTTACCCGCAAATGGAAGGGGTTGATCGCCAGTAACTACATCATGGATGCGATAAAGAGATTCTTTATTGCCGTAGATAAAGTCAGCAATTGTTTTTGGTTGAATTAAGTTTTGATCAAACATATATATTCCTTAAAATAGTTGGTGGCAACCTGTGACAGTTGCCACCAGGTTGGTTAAGCAGCTACAGGTTGTCCATCCGCATCATTAGCAGCTTCGATTTCTTTTTTAGCTTGCGCTTCGATCTCATCTGACTTTGAATATGCTGCAAGGTATGCTGCATTCATGACGCCATCAGAACGAAGAACAGCGTAGATGCCAAAAGAACCATCAGCTTGTTGATTAGCCAATAGTACACAATCGTCATCCGTGAACTCAGCATCAGCGGTAAAGGAAAGCAAATCTGATTTAGCAAAGCCAATAAAGAATTTGTGCGAAGCAAGGCGCTCTTTCATTACTTTAGATTTATCAGAGGGTGAAATAAAATTTTTACTTTGACTCAAGCGAATCTCTTGAATTCCCCCGTTCGACTCAATCCAATCAGGAAGGTCTAAAATACTTACACGTTGCTTTTTAGCTTCACGTAATACGATTGAATACCCACTGTCACGACGACGATCTACATTGCCAAAGACGGCGCGAATAACACGAGTTTCTAATGGCGTTTCTTTGTTGTAGCGCCAGCCACGCTCTTTATAAAATGCCTCTAAAGTTGCTGAGCGTTGCTTAGCTTCGGCTGATGGTAAATCTCCACAAAATCCTTTAACTTGTTGAAGGATTGCATAGAGCTGCTTATTACTTGCACGAAGTGGACCATCTTCCCAGCCAATACGTGCTTTCACCATTTGATCTAATGCTGCTTTAGAGTAACCAGCAGATACAGGTTGTTGTTGCTTGATTTCATTACCAAGCGCAGTTTCCTCAGCCGAAATGGCAGAAGAGATTTTTACTTCAATATTTTCCAATGCATTTGTTTCTAGCATAAACTTCTCCTTAAATTCACATCACTGGTTAAAGGGTTGTACTGCTGTGAAGTGAACACGTACGATACGGCTCAAGTGGACCCTAAATTTAGGGATATGAAGAGAAGGGGTTGCTACCTAAATGACAATCTATCTAAATTACAAAGGCTTGTTGCCTGCAGATGCTATTTGGGGATTAACCCCGGAAGTGTCGGCCACAAAGGCTCAGGGTACGCTATATGAAGCATGGTTCAATACGCTCAAGATTTCGCCTTTTTACAACAAGAATTTAGATGACAAAATTACTGGCGATACGGAAGCTGCAAAAACAGTAAATCTATTTGGAGATTTGAGAAATAGAGAATTTAAAGAATGGTGGCTGGAAATTGGATATCAAATTTTTGCTGAGCCAACTCCATATCAACCGATTCAAGAAATTACTGATTTGAAAGTCAGACTTAGCAAAGAAGCACATCCAAAAGCCCCAAGAACAATCATTATTGAGGTTCCTTTAAATTTAGATCCCGCTGAATTAAGCCGTCAGTTTGCTACATTAGTTTCTAAGCAAAAAGAATATCAAGAAGAATTTAAACGATGGGAAATGAGCCAAGCAGAGGCTCATCAAGATAACGAAACAAAATTAACGTTCAAAACGATTCAGAATTGGCTTGAAATATATGCAGAGTATGAGCACCAAAAGAAATTTCTAGGTTCTGAGTTCAAGCTGTATAACTTCACTAAGAATATGGGGCTTCATCCATATTACGCTTTAAAGTCATCCAGAAAGCGCGAGGTGCCAGAAAGCGAACGGATTCCAATGTCTAATGTGGCTAGCGATTTAATTAAAAAGACAAAGTTTCTAATGGCCAATGCCGCAGAAATGCGCTTTCCAGACACAACCCCAAATGACATTGCTGTTCGCAGCAAGCGTAATAACAAGTCCGATGAAGGTGGCTTAGACTAATTCCACAGCCGCTTTCATTTGATCAGGGCTAGAGTACAGGTATCCAGCAGTTGTAGAAATATTGCGATGGCCTGCTAAAGATTTCAGAATATGTATAGCTGTGCCTTTATTGGCTAGAGAGGTCAAAAATGATCTTCTGCCTGAATGAGAGCTGCATCCCTCAAGTCCAGCACGTCTATATAGAAAGTGAAAGTACTGAGTAAGCGTATTAGCTGAAAACCCAGCTCGCTTTTGGGTGTAGAACAAAGGCTTATCGGTATCGGTAATGTGTAATAGCTTGATGTACTGAGCAATCTCTTTTTGCATGCGGGCATTGATATACACAGTTCTAGCGTATTTGCCTTTAGTTTGTTCTGGTTTTAAACGGATCTCATCTTTAATAGATCCGCTGTCGTTTAAAACGTCGCAAATGCGTAGAGCTGATACTTCTCCCACCCTCATTCCACAGTAATGCGTTAAAAGTAAGGCGCAGCGATTACGGGCTGAATGTTTGCGTGTAGCAATATGATCAAGGACTCTGCGTAATTCTGTTGCGTTTAAGGTTTTTGCTTGTGACATAAGTAGCTCCAAAATGTAATAAATAAGCAACTACAGTATGTTTTCTTAGGTTTGGTTTGAGCAACCTAAATCTGCCTTAAAAGATCTTTCCATAAATCAATGACTTAGCTGTAAATGTAATAGTTTCGTGTTTCTATTACATTTCGTGGCTTAAATGCCACGGCTAAATCCTTCGTATAAGCACAGATATTTACCCCTCAGCTACCTATGTATGCGAGTGAAGTAGGTCACTGCTTAAACGAATGATTTGATGCCCAAATGGGTCCTGTGCCCTTAAAAAATAGGGCTACGAAAAATTTATAAGAAGTACTTACAGATTCAAGCTGGTGATTTTGCGTCTATACCCCATATAGCAGTTACACATGTAAGAGCGAACTGCATTCGCTCTGTGTTTCGCTTTCGCTCACACAGTTTTTCTTTTAGATTAAGTTTTGAATGACTTTCATTAGATTCAACCTACACTGAGCCTTAAGCAACAGGCTCAGTTATAGAAAAGTTCTTTCATCGAGTTCTTTACTACACCACTTAGGGCACAACCAAATTGGTTAGGGCGGTTTTGCGATCTCCTTTTACGTGCGGTTGAAATAAAACGCAACATGTACAACAGCAATAAGTGGCTACCGTTGTACTGTTTGCAAGTTGCTGTGTAAGGCAGGGCTTGCTCGTGACGCAATAGTATTAACTATCGTCTTGTGCTGAAATATTCTTGTATCAGTTGGGTAGCAAGCCCAATAGCATCGAAGGGTAGTGATAACAAGTCTCTGCTACTGCCCAGAATTTCCATCCCTGTGATCACCAATGTCCAGGTTTAGGGCGACATATCAACTGAGTATCGCAGCTCACTTATCAGTAGTAACTTTAGTACAGAGCGGTTTGTTGTCTGTTACTAAAGTTATTTAGCAAAACCTAATAAAAGAAGAGCAGATCTGGCAAATATCCTTTGGTTTTGGCAGATATTGGTAAAAAGAGGTTGCCCAACCAAAAACTCTGACCATAAATTAAGTGTGCCCATTAACTACAAAGGAGAAATGCAATGAGCACATTAAATAGTTTGAAATTAATTAGCGCTAAAAAGCCAACGTCCATCCCGCCAATCTTGCAACGGAGAAATAAACTTTCTACCAAAGTCTGGGAGCAGATCCAGCTAGCCAAAGCCCAAAAGGAAGGTGGCACTTATAGCGTCAAGAAATATAAAAGTATTAAAGACGCTGATGGCTCGCGTAAAACAATTGAACATCAAAAGCGAGTACGTCCTTGGTGGTTTGTAGCTAACGATGGCAAGGTTTGCTTAAACATCCGATATGGCAGTCGCGTAATTGAATTCGCTAAGGGCAAGTCTGCTGTAGAGGTTGCTAGTGCTGATGAGCTAATTAAAGCCCTTGAGATTGTGAAGGGTGCAGTAGAGGCTGGAGAGCTTGATACGCAAATTGAGCAAGCTAGCGGCGCTGTACGTGCAGGATTTGGTAAGTGAGTAACCAAGAGCTAATGCTAATCGTAGTGTTAGCTCTTTTTCTTTGGATTGATTAAATGAAAACATTTGAAGCCTACGTACGGGCTAACGGCTACGTAGTGAAAACGAGAATCATGGCAGGTAGTTCACAAGACGCTTACTTTTTACTGATTGGGCAGTATGGCAAGGACAACATCGTGCATATGCCTACAGAGGTTTAGTTGGTATTCGTCTAGATCTTAGACGTTCCCGATAAATATAAGGAAAGGAGAAGGGTATGAGAATGTATGAAATTGCCAATGCAGAAGATCAACTAGGGCTGCTGCGAATTATTATGAACAATACTTGGAGTGCCATTAGCCAGCAAGCTAGTACGCAGGCCAAACAAAAGGCGGCAGAAGCAAGTAAACCCAAGGCTAAGCCTCCAAAAGCCCCAAAGCCCAAAGCAGTGAAGTTGCCGCAAAGACCGACACCTAGCCCGGTGCCGCAACAAATAAGACCGGTGCCGCCTGTAGTCACCAAGCCAGCTGTTAAGCCAGCGCCCCAGTCTAAAACGATTGCTCCATCTAAGCCCAAAGCGCAACCAATTATCACTACGAGATCGCCAGAAGAGCAAAGAATGTTTCAGGCTTACTTAAGAGGCGAGACACCCAAACCGCTCTAATGAATCAAAATCGCGGTTTGGTCTGTGGGATATAGTTTTTAAAGGTTGACAGATTTTCAGGCTGACAGGTAATGCGTAAATCAATACCGAGTCTTTAGCCTTGGCATCCACTTCACTGTGATTCTCTTTTCATGCTTATTAAATTTCTGTAGTTTGCGTAGCCCAGAGCGTACATTTAAAACTCTAGTTAATTTAATTAGCAACGAGCAACCTTGATTTCTATGTACTACCTTATAGGTAATGTGCAAATGGCTAAAGGGCTTGTATGTCTTGTATTCACACGTGTAGCTTAGATAACTAACGTTCAGTATTTTCTCCTTGCTATTAATGGCATCCCGTAAGCTCTGATCAAATCTCTCTTGGCAAGACAAATACGAATCAACGGATGTAGTTTTAAGTTTTCTTGGTTTCATGTGTTTAGTAGTCGTTTACAACGACAGATCTTTAACCCGCCAATTTCTCTGCAGCTAAAGTAGCTGTGAGCTTGCTATAAAAACGTTCTAGCATTTGCACAGAAGTTCCCATCTGTTTAGCTAAGGTATGTATATCCATACCCCATTCAACCAAACTAAAAGTAGCGTAGGTATGTCTAAAGCTGTACAAGGTGCGGTTTTCGCCAGTACTGGATGCCAATAATCCACAGTCTTTCATCAGCCACTTAAAGCTACTAACAAAATCGTAAGGGCGCTCACCATTTGGATGTCGCCACAAGTACTCTTCTCTCTTTTCTTCAATTAGTTGATCAAGTGTTAAATGATCCCATTCAGTAAAGCGTTTCCTTAAGCGTTCAATAACAGGTACAGCTTCATGTCTTGCTATTAGCCAACGTGGGCCTGTTTTACCACTGACCCAAATACGCAAGTACTTAATGTTCTTATCTATATGCCACTCCAAATGCTTCCATTTGATATTTTTAGACTCAGTACCGTGCCGCATACCGGTGGCTAGCAATATCTCAATGTAATCACGAAGTAATATCCTGCCGTTATGAGCCTCTTGATTTTTTCCACCCTGACTCCAGATTTTCATGAAGTCGAATAAGTGATTGATCTCTTTTCTAGTAAATGCAGGTCTTGGAGTACTCTTTTCACCCTTGGTGCCAAGTCTTGGTATAGGATGTTTATCACTCAGCCACCCTCTTTTTATAGCTAGATCAAATACTCGGTTATATGCTGAAAAGTGAGTTAATAAGGTTGAGGCCATTAGCTTACGTTTCATTTTTTCGCTGCGCCAAAGCTCAAACTCGGAAATATCTTTATGGTTGATACTGGTTAAGTGTTTTTTTCCAAAGTAAGGAATCAGGTAGTTATCTAAAACAGCGATATAGTCCACGTAGATCTTTTTACCTACACCATTGTCTAAGTCACTTTGTAATTCAACTTTTGTTGCTTCCGCAGCTGAATCAAATCTTTTATTAAGAGGTGGCAATCCCAGCTCTTCCATGAAGCGAGCTCGATCATAGATATCCCCTGCTTTCTTTCTGGCATATTCAAGATCTTCGTAACCAGTGCTCACTCTGTGCCACTTCTTGTCATAAAGCCTAAAGCGCATTTGCCATTGCTTACTGCGCTCACGCTTATATAAGGTGATGTTGCCATCCCTCATATGTACTAGCTTGCCAGTAGCTAGGTTTTCTAGGTATTTAAGCTGGGGTGATTTATTTTCCTCGCTAGACCCCTGAAAAAACACATTCAGGATTTCCGTTTCTTTTGGCATGTTTCTCTAGCTGAAAAACATAGCTTAATGTCGGTGTGTAAAGCTGAGCAACCAGAAAATGTCGTTTTAAACGACGATGTCAGCAAGGGCTATCGAGACGACGTAAGATGATTACTTCACCATCCCTCAATGGAATAGCACTTGGCGAAAGATAACTTAAATTTTGTAATTCAGATTGAGAGTCGTGAGGCGAAGAGATTAGGTTGTAGGTTTTTAATTGTTTTGTAAACCTAGTCACAAAATTATTATAAAAAATTTAGCGTTCACATGATAATTTTATGTTCTTGAATTTTCTGAAGTCAATCAAAATTTAATATCAAAAATATAAAATATTTGTCTTAACTGAAGTGTTATAGTCACTTTAAATATTTAAATAATCTAGAAGCCTAATGGAAACTAAATGGCATCCGTCTTACTTTGCGAAATTATTTACCCAAGCAAACTGGATAGTTGAAGCGAAAGACAATTTCTTATTAATCAATCATTCGAAGATTGACTTACAAGAGCCCCTCAAAATTACTTATAAGAGTGGATTGATATGGGCTGCCCTCAAAATTCAAACGAAAGATATTGAATTATCTTTATCTGGGCTACCTCGTAAATTAGGGCTCGAGTTGGCGACGGTTTTGAATGAAATCCCAAAATTTTCTTCTGCTAAAGCATTACTAGAAAAGTACATGCTTAGAGAGAAATACTTTAGGCACTTGGATGTAAATAAAATAAATTCCCTAATACAAGCCGAACCCAACTTCAAGAAGATTAGTAAGCTCGATTTACTAAAAAAGTCCTTCCCTAAGTTTTTAAACAATCTTGATTTAATAATTAACTTAACAAAAAACAACACTCATTTCATTGCTAATTGGAATGATGAATTTGTAAAAAAGGAAAAAATAAAATTTCAATCTTTTTTCAATGGGGTTGAGAGTACTCCATTAACTGAAGAACAGGTGGTTGCTTCAATAATTATGGAAGACAACAACCTTGTTATCGCATCAGCAGGCTCAGGGAAAACTTCTGTGCTTATTGCTAAAACTGGTTATGCCATAAAAAAAGGTTATGCGAATTCAGATGAAATTCTTATTTTGTCTTTTAATAATGCTGTTAAAAGTGAGATTAAAGACAGATTAAATGAAAGATTAGGCTTTGCCAACAATGGAATTAATTGTCCAGACATAGATACATTTCATGGCTTTGGAAACAAGATACTCAAAGAGTCTAATATTAATAAGCGTTTGGCGGCTTGGGCTACAACAGATGGCGCATTAACGGCTCAATTAGGTTCAATTTTTCAAAAATTAATAACGAGCGATAAATTATTCGCCAAAGAAGCCGCAACATTTTTAACAATATTTCAAGGCGAGCTTGAAATAGAAATTCAAAATATTTGCGAACAATCTTCTAGCTCGTCATTATTGGAATTAACAAAGCATTCCTTTGGAAGCGTTTCTAGTGATGCCATAACCCTACACAGAACTTTATCAGGGGATACTGTTCGCTCATATCAGGAAATGCGAATTGCGAACTGGTTAACAATTCACGGCATCGACTTTCATTACGAAAAAGAATTCAACTCTTGGACACATGAGGCTTGGAAAGGTGGGTACAGGCCAGACTTTTTTTATCCCCAAATTAATTGCTGGCATGAGCATTTTGGATTAAACAAATTTGGAAAAGCCCCTGAACATTGGGCATCAAAAGAAAAGTCGTATGAACAAATAGCCGAAGATAAAAGGCGCTTACTTAAAGAAACTGGGGTTAAGTGGTTCGAAACCACAAGTGCGAATTTTGACGACTACACATGGGATGAAAAACTTAAGAGCTTTCTTGAGAAAAATGGCGAACAGCCTGAATTTATTGGATGGGATAAGTATTCAGAATTAACAAAAGGTACGCCTTATTCCGATGATTCTCTAATTAAGGTTTTAGTAACGGCAATTAGACACTTCAAGGGCAACAAACTAAGCATTGATATGCTTAAGCAAAAGGCTCAAAAACAGCATGATAAAAAACGAATCGAATCATTTATAAAGATTTTCGATAAAGTTTTTGGTGAATATGAAAAACTTCTCGAGGCTCGGGACGAGATTGACTTCGATGACATGCTTATTATTGCTTCGGATTTAATAAGAGCTAAAAAATTCATCAATAACTATAAATTGATTTTGATTGATGAATTTCAAGACATAAGTAATGTAAGGGCTGAAATGATTCAATCACTATTACAACAAAGGACTGACTCAATTCTTTTTGCTGTGGGTGATGATTGGCAGTCCATATACAGATTTGCTGGCGCCGATATAAATGTCATAAATGAGTTTTCTAATATTTTTGGAGCAACAAAAGAAGTAAATCTCACCACAACTTTCAGATGTAACCAAGGGATTGCTGATGTTTCTTCTGAGTTTATTCAGAAAAATCCAGCCCAAAAGAAAAAGCAAGTCTTAGCACATACAAAGGGCAGAAATAAATCTATACGAGTGATATTCCATGCGGGTAGCCCTGATTCGGCAATTTATTCACAATTAGAAAATTTGAATGATTGGGCAGAATCAAAAAATAAAATGATTAGCGTTTGTTTACTAGGTAGATATAAGTTTTCAGAACCCTCCAACTTCACGGCTCTTGCTGAGAAATTTAAATCTCGTATAAACCTTACTTTCTCAACAATCCATAGTGTTAAAGGATTAGGATTTGATGCGGTTATTGTTTTAGGGATGACTAATAAAAATGGATTTGACTTCCCTTCTTCTAGACAAGATGATTCAGTGCTATCTGTTTTTATGCCAAAGTCCGAATCTCTTGAATTTGCTGAAGAGCGGCGGTTGTTTTATGTTGCCCTAACTAGAGCAAAAACACTTGTAAGTCTAATTACTCCAAGAAATGAAAGCTCACGCTTTATTAAGGAAATTCTTAAAAGCTCGCATCAGGATGTCATCTTTTCACAAGAAATTTCAGACAACGAGAAATATCTAGTTCCCGCCCCAATAGACGCTGCCTCACAAAAACTATGTCCCAAATGTCGCCACGGAAGACTGTTGCCAAGAATTAGTAAATTTGGCCCATGGTTGGTTTGCGAAAACACAAATAAAAATTTGTGTGACTACAAGAAAGATGGCTATTAATTACTTGACTATTTCAACTGTCGTTTAAAACGACATTAATTAAAGTCATAAATTGATTTAACTTAGTTGAGCAAGAAGGT